>Ga0272441_10000722_pt1 | contig 73325 bp, 68 predicted proteins | sample SSMProp6N_FD_193582 | JGI IMG/M metagenome (GOLD analysis project Ga0272441, IMG submission 193582) | Marine sediment archaeal communities from Little Sippewissett salt marsh, Falmouth, MA, United States - SSM-Prop-6N | ecosystem: Environmental > Aquatic > Marine > Wetlands > Sediment ...
GCTATGGTCCTCTTGAGCCCCTCCCTTACGTCGACCACGGGCTCCCAGCCGAGCAGTTCTTTCGCCTTTGATATATCCGGCCTTCTGACCTTGGGGTCGTTGACAGGCAGATCCTTAAAGACTATCTCGCTCCGGCACCCGGTGATATCCCTCACTATCCCGGCGAAATCAAGGATGCTGAACTCGGCGGGGTTGCCCAGGTTCACCGGCTCGTTGACGTCTGAATCCATAAGCCTCAACAGGCCCTCCACCAGGTCCGCAACGTAGCAGAAACTCCTGGTCTGCGACCCGTCGCCGTAAACGGTCAGAGGCTCGTTCTTCAGCGCCTGGTCGATGAAATTCGGCACCACCCTGCCGTCCTGCCGCCGCATCCTTTCGCCGTACGTGTTGAAGATACGCGCTATTTTCACGTCTATGCCGTGGCTCCTGTGGTAAGCCAGGGTCAGCGCCTCGGCGAAACGTTTCGCCTCGTCATATACGCCGCGCGGCCCTATGGGGTTGACATTGCCCCAGTATTCCTCGGGCTGGGGATTAACGAGAGGATCCCCGTAAACCTCCGATGTGGACGCCAGGAGGAACTTGGCCTTGTGCTTCAAAGCCACGCCCAGGCAGTTATGGGTCCCCAGGGAGCCCACCTTAAGCGTCTTTATGGGATGGTTGAGGTAATCCACCGGGCTTGCCGGCGAAGCCAGGTGGAGCACATAATCTATCTTATCCCCGGTCAATATGTACTTGGACACGTCATGCTTTATGAAATCAAATCTTGTATCGTGAGTCAGGCGGGCTATGTTCTCCTGGGAGCCGGTTATGAGGTTGTCCATGCAAATAACGTCATGGCCCCTTTCAAGAAGCTTTTCCGACAAATGTGATCCGATGAACCCCGCGCCTCCAGTCAACAATACCCTCATCTCGCCTCTTTCCCGCTCCGGTCAGACGCCGGAAGCTTTTATTTTTTTGACCATGTTGCCCGCGAAGAACTCGCTTCCCTCAGATGAAAAATGGCAGATATCCGTGAAATACCTCTTATGGTTATCGAAGAGCTTCTCCTGGTCCACAAAAAGAAAGTCCTCCTCTCCCGCGAGTTCCCTTATCACCCTGTTATGCTCCCTTATGCCCAGCCTGACGTTCGGCGCGTCCCCCCATATCTCGGTGAACCTGACGAACGGGCTGTCTTCGCCGAACTCCCCTTCGCCCGGGGTATAATAGGCGAAGGTCATAGCCATGAGAGGTTCCCCGCGGCCGCGCGCCGTGTAAACAATACCCATGAGATTGTTCCTGTAGCTCTCAGCGGATTTAATATCCCCGCCGTATCGCAGCCATTCCCGCCTCGGGGAATGCTCGGGCACGTCCCTGCCGGGATGAAGGACCTCCCTCTCGAGCTGGACAAGAAGGTGTTTTATGAAATAAGGCAGAACCAGCCCGGTCCTTCTCAGAACAGGATGCCTGAAATAAAAATTGACCTCGTCATACCATGAATAATGCGAGTAGTCCTCTTTCCAGATATCCGGGGGAACGTTGTTGGCCCTGACCTCGTTTATCCCCTGGTAGAAAGCCACCATGTCGAAACGCTTACCGCCGGCCCACCTGTACTTGTAATAGCTGTCAAGCGAGCTCTGGGCCGCGGCCGCCAGGTTCACGATATTAGCCTCTTTGCCCAACTCGGACCTTATCTTCTCCTTCAGGAAAGAAGCCACCCTGCCCCAGTCATCCGTGAGGACCGACCCTCCCAGAAGAAGCAGGTTAAAGCTCCCTTGCTCGTATTCGTAATCGTCAAGCGCCCTGAGCTGGGGGTACCACATGTACACCTGGTCCGACGCGGAGGAAAAGAAGCCCATACCCCTTCTCGCGGCATAGTAGCCCCGGGCCCATATTTCCATGAGGGCCAGGATAAACAACAGGTATAAGACGACCGCGGCCGCTTTCTTAAAGCGCATTTTGTCCCTCAAAACAGCGTGTATATGAACGGGGCGACGGCCGAGGACTCAGTGAACAGTATCAGAAGCCCCAGCAGAAGAAGCATTATAATAATGGGAAGAAGCCACCACCTCTTCCTCGCCCTTAGGAACTCCCAGAGTTCCTTGATTATTCCCATTTTTCCCATTTACGGTCTCCTTTTTATATAGCGGTCAGAACTGTTTTTCAAGGCTTTCCCTGGGCGCTGAGGAATGCGGCCTCGGCAACCAGTAGCTTTGCGCGTCCTTCTCTATCCTGAGGTCAAGCAGGTCCTTTCCGAAAAGCCGCATAACAAGACCGATCGGCGTCAGAAGCAGGTAATAAACAAGTATCAGTATTACCCTTGTGTTGAACCATCCTATGGCATGGGCGACCCTTGTGAATACCTTGAACGGGACCTTAAGCGTCCCCGGCGCCGCCGCGCCGAGCACTAAAGCCGCCGCGCCGAAACCGAAGAACCACGGGTAGACGTTGTAATTACCCTTCAGGTAATGTATCCCGCCGATAACGCCCAGGATGATGCCCAGGACTATGCCGAACTGCCTCAGGTCCTTTGTGGTCGTTTCTTTCATATTTTTCACCTTCAGCCGGGGCCGGCGGGTGGGGAGCCCCTTCCGGGCCCCTCCGCCCGGTGTGGATCCTCCCAGAAGGGGCTCCCCACCCGCCGGCTAGCAATAAGAACTTAATCTAATTCGAACTCGTCCACTTCCTCTATCCGTAACTTCGCCGGGTCCTGCTCCTTCTTGTCCACCAGGTACGGACCCATAACGAGATAATCCATGTTGGTCCTCATGAAACACCTGTAAGCGTCGTCGGGCGTGCACACTATGGGTTCGCCGCGCACGTTGAAAGACGTGTTTATCACGACGGGGCAGCCGTGGTCCTCGCAGAACTTGCGAATAAGGTCATAATACGCCGGGTTATCCTTTTCCTTTACCGTCTGGACCCGCGCCGAATAATCCACGTGCGTTATCGCGGGGACCGCCGAGCGTTTCTCTTTAAGCTTTTCGAGCCCCGCGAGATCCTCCCGCCGCCCGGAGGCCTCCCTCTGCTTCTCGCTGACAGGCGACACAAGGAGCATGTAAGGGCTTTCCGCCTCCAGGTCGAAATATTCCCGCGTCTTTTCCAGGAGCACGCTGGGAGCGAACGGCCTGAACGATTCCCTGAACTTTATCTTCCTGTTTATTATCGACTGCATCTTTTCGGACCTGGCGTCGCCGAGTATGCTCCTCGATCCCAGCGCGCGGGGGCCGAACTCCATGCGCCCCTGGAACCAACCGATAACGTTCTCATCCGCTATGAGAGCGGCCACTGTCCGGCTCAGATCCTCTTTTTCAAGCTTCCGGTAAGGTATATCGTTCTGCGCGAGGTATTTCTCGACCTCCTCGTCTGAGAACGAAGGCCCCAGCAGGCTTGCCTTCTGGGCGTCCTCCGTTCCGTGGGCCCGCCGTTCTTTCCCGAGATATTCGTGCCAGGCTATCAGAGCCGCGCCGAGCGCTCCTCCCGCGTCCGAAGAAGCGGGCTGTATCCAGATATTCCTGAAAGGCCCTTCTCTTAAGACCCTGCCGTTGGCCACGCAGTTCAGAGCCACTCCGCCGGCCAGGCAGAGATTTTCGCAGCCCGTTTCCCGGTTGACGTACCCGGCCATGTTCATTATCGCATTCTCGGTAACAACCTGCACGGACCTTGCCAGGTCCATGTGCTTCTGCTCCAGCGCCCCCTCGCGCTGCCGCGGCGGTCCGCCGAACAGGCGGTGGAACCGGCTGTTCGTCATTGTAAGCCCCGTGCAGTAATTGAAATACGAAAGGTCCAGCTTGAACGAACCGTCCTCTTTCAGGTCTATAAGATCGTCCAGTATGGCATCCACGTACTTTGGTTCGCCGTACGGGGCGAGGCCCATGAGCTTGTATTCCCCTGAATTGACCTTGAAGCCGCAATAATATGTGAAAGCCGAGTAAAGCAGGCCGAGAGAATGCGGGAACCTTATCTCGCGGAAAAGCTCGACGGCGTTGCCCCTGCCCCTGCCGAAACTGGCGGTGGCCCATTCGCCCACGCCGTCGACCGTCAATATGGCGGATTCCTCGAAAGGCGACGGGTAGAAAGCGCTCGCGGCGTGCGAGTGGTGATGCTCCGGGAACACTATGGTGCCTTGGAATCCCAGCTCGTCCTTGATATGCTCCTTCATGAAAAGCTTTTTCTTTATCCAGGGCGGCATGGAAGAGATAAAGGACCTTATTCCGAAAGGCGCGTAGGCCAGGTATGTTTCAAGCAGTCTTTCGAATTTTATGAACGGCTTGTCGTAAAAGGCGACTATATCAACGTCCTTTATGCCGATACCGCCTTCAGCCAGGCAGAAATCCACCGACTTCGACGGGAAAGACGGATCGTGTTTCTTGCGGGTGAACCTCTCCTCCTGCGCGGCGGCTATTATCTCGCCGTCCCGGATAAGGGCGGCCGCCGAGTCGTGATAGAAAGCCGAGATGCCGAGTATGTTGATATTCTTCTTATCCATCAGTAATTCTCCAGGAACCATTTCGCGGTCATTTCAAGCCCTTCATGGAAATCCACGCCTTTCCCCGTTTTAAGCACGTCCTTGAGCCCGCTTATGTCCGCGTAAGTCCTTTTCACGTCGCCGGGCCGCTCCGGCCCGTGTGCCGACTCTATGTCCTTGCTTAGTATCTTCTTGAGGCTTTCCGCCACATCGATGACGGAGTGATCCTTCCCTCGGGCGACGTTGAACACGCTTCCCTCGGCTCCGACCGCTTCACACGCGGCCAGGTTGGCTTCCACCACGTTCGATACAAAGGTAAAATCCCGCGACTGCTCCCCGTCACCGTCTATCAGGCACGGCTGGTCTTTCACCAGCCGGAGAAGGAACGCCGGGATCACGGCCGAATATTTCGACTCCGGGTTCTGCCTCGGGCCGAATACATTGAAATACCTGAGGCTGACCGTCTCCACCCCCATGGTCCTTGTGAACATCCTGCAGTAATATTCCGCCGACAGCTTGCTGACCGCGTAAGGCGATATGGGCAGGGGCGTGAAGCTCTCTTTCTGGGGGAATTCCCTGCAATCGCCGTAAACCGAGCTGGAAGAAGCGTAGACGACCCTTTTTACGCCCTCTTCCCGCGCGCGCAGCAGAAGGTTCAGGGTCCCGTTTACGTTCACGTCGTTGGTGAGGTATGGTATCTCAACGCTTTTGGGCACGCTCCTGAGGGCGGCCTGGTGCAGCACGAAATCGATGCCTTCCAGCGCCGCGGCCATGTCCTCCTTTTTACGGATGTCGCCTTTGCGGAAATCTATGCCGGCGGAAAAAGGCGCCAGGTTCTCCTCCTTTCCCGTGGACAGGTCGTCGAGCACGCGGACGTCCTCTCCTCGCCTCACCAGCTCTTCCACGATATTGGAGCCTATGAACCCCGCTCCGCCTGTAACCAGATATTTCGCCATTTATCCGCCTCCCGTTAAAGCTTAAAGATATTATCCCCTTTTATGCCCCTGGACCCGAACGCGTTGCGCGTATCAAAGATGAGCGCGCTGTTGCGGGCCAGCATGCCGTAATCAAAGCAGCTGTGGCCCGTGACCAGCATGACAAGGTCCTGCTCTTTCAGAAAAGCCCGCGTAAGCTTTACAGGCTTCGCTTTGATCCCGTGTACGTCCAGGTAAGGTATGTGGGGATCATGATACGACCATCTCGCCTTATTTTCCATCAACAGCTTTATGATATCCAGCGCGGGCGATTCCCTGAGATCGTTGACGTCCTTCTTGTAAGACACCCCTAAAAGCAGCACCCTGGCGCCCTTGATCTTCTTGTTCTTCCCATCAAGGAGTTCCACGGCCCTTTTAACGACCAGTTCCGGGGCCCGCCGGTTCACCTTGGCCGCCAGGTCGATCATCTTGGTCCTGAACCCCATCTTCCTGGCCTTCCAGGACAGGTATATCGGGTCGGCCGGTATACAATGCCCCCCCACGCCCGGTCCGGGGTAAAAAGGCATGAAGCCGAAAGGCTTGGTCTTGGCGGCCTCTATCACTTCCCACACGTCTATCTTGAAAACGTGGCACAGCTGCGCGAACTCGTTTATGAGCCCTATATTAACGATCCTGAAAGTGTTCTCCAACAGTTTTGTGACTTCCGCCGTCTCGGGGCTGGAGAGCCCGACGACCTTGTCGACCACCATGGAATAGAGCATCCTGGCCAGTTCCGTCCCGTTGTTTGTGAACGCGCCGACAAGCTTGGGTATGTTGCTGAAGCTGTACTTCGGGTTGCCCGGGTCTATCCTCTCGGGAGAGAAAGCCAGGTAAAAATCCTCGCCGAGACAGAGCCCTTTTTTCTGGAGGACCGGCGACACGACTTCGCGGGTGGTCCCCGGGTATGTCGTGCTTTCAAGCACTATCAGCTGGCCGCGCCTTAGATGTTTTTTCAGCGTCTTCGTGGCCCGGCGGATGTAAGAGATGTCGGGTTTAAGGTCTTCGCTCAGAGGCGTGGGGACGCAGACGATAATGACATCCGCCGCGTCAAGGCACCGCTCGTCCGTCGTGACGCTTAAACGCCCCTTTTTGATGACCGCTTTTATCTCCGCCGCGGAAGTGTCCTCTATGTAGGATATCCCCTTTTTGAGCCTGTTGACCCTTTTCGAGCTCGAATCGAGGCCGCTTACGGAAAATCCCTTTTTAGCGAACTCCACCGCCATCGGAAGGCCCACGTAACCCAGCCCCACCACGGCGACCTTCGCCTTCCTGCCCTTTATCTTCTTCCTGAGATCACTGTAAACGCTCGGCATGTCTCTCCCTTATATACTCTTTCAAAGCGTCCTCCCACGGACGCATCTTATGACCGGTCACCTTTTCATACTTCGAGCAGTCAAGCGCCGAAAAAGCCGGCCTGCCCGCCGGACGGCCCAGCTCGGCCGAAGATATAGGCTCGACCGCGACGTCTTCCATGCCGCCCGCCTCCGCCAGGACCCTGACGGCGAGATCGTACCATGAACAGCTGCCGCTGTCCGATACGTGGAATATCTCCCGTCCTGATACCGCCCCCGCGTCGATGAGCCTGTCCAGGGCGGCGGCAAGGTCTTTCGCGGAGGTCGGCGACCCGACCTGGTCCCTTACCACCCTCAGCCTGCCTGTCTCGCCGGCCTTAGCCAGTATGGTGTCCACAAAGTTCTTTCCGTTCAGGCCGAACAGCCAGCTCGACCTGACGATAGCGTGCGCGGGAGATATCCGCTGAACGGCTTTTTCCGCCTCCAGCTTCGTCCTGCCGTAAACGCTTAAAGGCCGTGGGGCATCTTCCTCGGTGTAAGGGCTCCCCTTCCGGCCGTCAAAGACGAAATCGGTGCTGATAAGAACGACCGGTATCTTTCCCCCTGCGGCAGCCTGCCTCGCGATCATCTCGGTGCCCGAGGCGTTTATATCATAAGCTTTTTCGGGGTCGAGCTCGCAGCCGTCTACGTCCGTCCATGCCGCCGCGTGTATCACAAGGTCCGGTTTCTCCTCCCCCATAACGCTTCCGACGAACTCCGAGTCGGCAATACTGCCCTCGTGGAACGCGCCGGGAGCGGTCTCCGCTGACCGAGGACCGGCCAGATCGATGCCGATGATCCCGTGTTTTCCTTTAAGCGCGGCGCACAGCTGGGAACCCAGCATACCGCTCGAGCCGGTTACCAGTATTCTCATGACCTTACCACTCTATTATCTCCGCGCCGTCCTTCAGCGGCGCCCACCATGGCTCATTATCCCTGTACCAGTCCACGGTCCTCTTCAGGTTCTCTTCAAAACCCGCGGACGGTTCCCATCCCAGGGCCTTTATCTTTGTCCAGTCAAGCGCGTATCTCCTGTCGTGGCCCGGCCTGTCGTTCACGTATTCTATGGACTTCTCGTCCTTCCCCATCTCGGATAATATCTTTGTTGTAAGCTTCAGGTTGCTGAGATGGTTCCCCCCGCCTATATTATAGATCTGGCCCGGCTTCCCGTCCCTAAGGACGAGGTCTATCCCCTCGCAGTTATCCTCCACATAAAGCCAGTCCCTCACGTTGGCCCCGTCCCCGTAAAGGGGCACCTTCCTGCCGCGAAGAAGATTCGTGATAAAAAGCGGTATCACCTTCTCAGGGAACTGGTATGGACCGAAATTGTTAGAACTCCTGACTACCACAACAGGCATCCCGTACGTCGTGAAATACGACAGCGCCAGCATGTCCCCCGCCGCTTTGGTCGCAGAATAGGGGCTGTTCGGCCTCAAAAGGTCGTCCTCTTTTGAAAGCCCTTCGGGCACGCTGCCGTAGACCTCGTCGGTGCCTATCTGGACAAAACGCGAGACCCCGGCCTTTCTGGCGGCCTCGAGCAGGACCTTAACGCCCATGACATTGGTCATCATGAAATCATCGGGATATTTAATGGACCTGTCCACGTGCGTTTCAGCCGCGAAGTTCACGACCGCGTCGGCTTCGCCGGCGAGGTCCTCCGCGAGGCCCGAGTCGCAGATGTCGCCCTTGACGAAGGAATACCTTATATCGGAAGAGACGTCCCTGAGATTATCGGGGTTCCCGCAATAGGTCAGCTTGTCCAGGTTCACCACGCGCACGTCCTTGTACTTTTCCAGGACGAGCCTGATAAAGTTCGAACCGATGAACCCGCACCCTCCGGTCACAAGAAGCCTCATATCGGTTCTTCTCCTTTTCCTTTAGCGGAAACAAGCCGGCTGGCCCTCAAAAGAGAATCGAACGTTCCCGCGTCGGTCCACCAGCCCTCAAGTTTTGAGTATTCAAGCTCGCCTTTGGCGAGGTACATGTTATTGACGTCCGTTATCTCCAGCTCCCCCCTTTCGGAAGGTTCCAGCTCGCTTATGAAATCGAATACCTTCCCGTCGTACATGTATATGCCGGTCACGGCGTAATTGGTCTTCGGCTTTTCGGGCTTCTCGACTATCCGGCTTATTTTTTCGCCCTCGAACTCCACCACGCCGAACCTCTCGGGAGAGGGAACGTCCTTGATCAGTATCCTGGCGCCGGAAGGCTGTTCGGCGAACTTCATGACCTCGCTTTTTATGCTCTTTTCTATTATGTTATCGCCGAGCATCACCACGATCTTGTCGCCGTCGGCGAAATATTCCGCCAGGCCAAGCGCCTCCGCTATCCCGCCTTCCTTCTCCTGGTACGCGTAGCTTATGCCCTTGAGGCCGAAATCATTGCCGTTGCCCAGAAGCCTCAGGAAATTTCCCGCGTGGTCGCCCCCGGTAACCACCATGATATCCTTTATGCCGGCGTCCACAAGCGTAAGGATGGGATAATATATCATGGGTTTGTCGTACACCGGCAGAAGATGCTTGTTGGTTATCTTTGTAAGGGGGAAAAGCCTGGATCCCAGCCCCCCCGCGAGTATAATTCCTTTCATTTCTCCTCCTTGCTCCCGGCTCCCCGCTCCCGGCTTTTACCCGTGAGCCACGCACTCCCCCCAGTCGAACGGTATGTCGTTATCGTACGCGTCGGCCCTGAACTCGTCGGGATCTTCCCTGTTATACGGTTTTGTCACGGTATTTATCACGATCGCTTCCTCGTCCCCTTCGCACTTGAACCCGTGATACACGCCCGCGGGTATCCGCACAAGCCCCGGCTCTTCCAGGCTGAGGATGTATTCCTCGGCCCTGCCATATGTGGAAGAACCTTCCCTCGCGTCGTACAGGCCCAGCCTGATCCTGCCTTTTACGCAGGTGAAATTATCGTTCTGCCGCCGGTGGTAATGCCACGCTTTGACGACGCCCGGCAGAACAGTGGTCATGTACACCTGGCCGAACTGCTCGAAGATATCATCATCGCTGCGCAGTATCTCCATCAGCCTTCCCCTGTTATCGGCTATTACCTTAAGCTTCTTAACCTTCACCCCGTCTATCATCTTATCCCTTATCCTCTCCCTATTCCCGAGTACCTGAAGCCCATCTTCTTCATCTTCGCGGGATCGTAGATATTCCTGCCGTCGAGCACCACAGGCTGTTTCATGATCGTCTTGAGCCTGGCCCAGTCGATCTCCTTGAACTCGTTCCATTCGGTCATCAGCATCACGCAGTCGCTGTCCCTGGCGGCTTCATAGGCGTCGCGGCAGTATGTTATCGAGCCGCCCAGTTCCTCTCTGGTCCTGTTCATGGCCACCGGATCATAGGCCTTGACGACGGCGCCCTCTTCCAGAAGCCTCCTGATTATGTCCAGGGCCGGGGCGGAGCGGATATCGTCGGTATCCGGCTTGAACGCCAGGCCCCAAACGCCGATAACTTTTTCCGGCAGGTTCCACAGCATCTCGGTTATTTTCTGGAGGACAAGGTCCTTCTGTCTCTCGTTTATTTTCTCCACCTCTTTTAAGAGATCGAACGGGTATCCCACCTTTTCGGATATATGGATGAAGGCCTTGAGGTCCTTGGGAAAGCAGGATCCCCCGAACCCGATCCCCGCCCTCAGAAAATGGGTGTTTATCCGCGAGTCCAGGCCTATGCCCTCGGCCACGGCGTTTATGTCCGCGCCGACCTTCTCGCATATATTGCTCAGCGCGTTTATAAAGGATATCTTAGTGGCAAGGAACGAATTGGAGGCGTGCTTTATTATCTCCGCTCCTTTTATGTTCGTCACCACGATCTTTGTCTTCAGCGGCTCATACAGTTCAAGAAGCAGCCGCTCGGCCCTTTCGGACTCTACCCCGATGACCACCCTGTCGGGCGCGGTGAAATCCTTTATAGCCGAGCCCTCGCGCAGGAACTCGGGATTCGAGGCCACGTCGAATTCCGCCCCGTTCTTCTTGAACGAGTTTATGGTGTTCTTCACCCACTCGCCCGTCTCCACGGGGACGGTGCTTTTTTCCACGATAAGCTTGTAGGAATCTATGTGTTCGGCTATAACACGCGAGACTTTCTCTATGCCCGTAAGGTCCGCCTTCCCGTCGTCCCTGGAAGGAGTGCCGACGCATATGAATATGATATCCGCCGAGCGCACGGCCTTCTTTATGTCCGAGGTGAACTCCAAACGGCCTTCTGCGCTGTTGCGTCTGACAAGCTCCTCAAGCCCCGGTTCGTATATCGGTATCTCGCCCGCGTTGAGCATGCTTATCTTCTTCTCGTCGTTGTCGGCGCAAATGACATTATTGCCCAGGTCCGCGAAACAGGTCCCGGTAACAAGCCCGACGTAACCCGTGCCTATGATAGCGAGTTTCATCAATTTCCTCCGAGTTATATAATAATAAAATTATTACTTATATAATAGTAGAAAATTATAGCATAACAGGGGTTTTACCGCAACAGAAAGCGTTTTGGGCTATCTCAGGGACGAGCCGGGGGCTCTTTTAGTGAAGGAACGGCTGAGGCCGATATAAAGGTCCGGGAAGGCTTTTATCCTGAAGGCAAGCCAGACGGCGTACTTGTCTTTCAGAAAATTGCTGCCCTCTATGTCATAAGTAAGTTCGACTTCCCAGCAGTGCAGGTCTCTCACCAGGGTGTACTGCTGCTCTTCTATCGTCCGCCCCTGGATATCGAACCTCTCGTAGACGCCGACCTTCCACTTGGGGCTTATCACGTACCACGTGTCGAAGGTCAGCTGGTTGCGCGGCTCGTTGACCTGCTTCTCGTAACGGTAGCCCAGGTCGAGGCTGAACCTTTCGGAGGGGTAGACGGAAGCCTCTATGCTCCCGGCCTTTATGGCCTGGTTCTTCGGGGCGATCTCGATCCTGCTGTCTACGTAAAGCCAGCTGTAAGGCGAAAGCTCGATATCAAGGGCCAGGTTCCTGAACTTCCCGTCGTCCTGGAACTGGTAATTGTTCTTTTCCATCCGGAAAAGGTAGTCCACGCTGACTATCGTCCTCACCAGGTCCATCGTCTTGAGGCCGCCGTTGGTGTGCCTTTTTGTCTGCAGCTTGTTCTCCAGGGAGAGGAATATCCCGTTCTCCTTCCGGAGCAGGTCAAGCTCATCCATGTGGTAAAGGTTCCGTTCATCAAGCGTGGGCTGGTGAAGATGGTAATAGTTGGCCGTGGGGACTATTATATGCCTCAGGCCGTTGATATCCAGCCCCCAGAGGTCCGTGTTGTAATCAAAGGTCCGGTGAAAACGCATGAAGGTGTCGAGCCCTCCCCCCACAGCCATGCGGTCCTTGATATCGTGGTCCCACCTTGTCCTTGTATAGAGGGATTCCCTGAAAGTCCCGTAAGGCGTGAGGTTCAGCGGCCCTATATGCGTCACATAAGAAAGCTTGTGATACGAGTCGAGCCTCGCCACCTTCTCCGGGGGTTGCTCTTCCCGGGGATATTCCTTCACGAAGTTCACCGCCGACCACTGGCTGCCGTAATAAATAGGCGTATTCCACAGCCTCTGGTCGGGTATGTCCATCTTAAGCTCCGGCATCCTCTGGACCACCTTGAAGAAATCGTTGAAGCGCTGGTTCGCGTAGAGCGTGAATATGTAATTCGATTTGTTGGACGTTACCGACAGGTAGTTGGGCGGGACGGTGTTGCTTTCCTCATACTCGTTGTAGAAATAGTCCTTCAGGAAATACTCGTCGCTCAGTTTGTTGAACTCGAGCATCCCTATGGTCTCAGGGTCGAAGTCGATCCTGTGCTTCCACTGGAACCTCTTACGCCATGTGGGATCGGTATCTTCCCCCCGGAAACTCGACTTCCTGTAGGTGCCGAAGCCGTTCTGGTAGACGAAATAAGACCGGAATATCCCCTCGCCCAGGCCCTCAAGCCCGAAATCCGAAGTGTTGTAGTAGAAGTCCTCGCCGAACGCGAAGCCTTTTTTGTCCCTGTAATCTAGAAGGACGTCGACCCTGGAATTACCCTTGACGTAGAACCTCCAGGCCGACAGAAGAAAATAACCCCAGTCGGTATTTGAGCCCGGGATGAACTGCACCTTCGCCCTGCTCTGTATTATCGGGTGGTAGTAATAAGGCATCCAGAGGACCGGGACCTTCCCAACGTAAAACACGACGTTCTTGGCTATGACCTTGTCGTCGGGGAACACGCGTATCTCTTCGCCGCTTATCCGGTAATGCGGCTTATCAAGGTCGCACGTGGTTATGAACCCTTTTCTGAGAAGGTATTCATTCGGGCCTACCTTACCCGACTCTTCGGCCTGCCCGAACCACGGGAAAGCCTCTACCACCCCGCCTATTATCTCGCCTTCTTTTTCGGCGAAATCATAACGTATGCGGTCGCCCATAAGGACGCCCTCTTCCTGCTCGATCCTAACGTTGCCCTCGCAGAGAGCGCGCCTGGTCTGGGTGTTGACCTCTATCCTGTCGCAGGTAAGCTTAACGTCCCCGTAAGTAATGGAGACATTGCCTTCGGCCACGATCCTGCCTTCTTCCTCAAAATACTCGACCTTATCGCCGTCGACTATTATGGGCTGCCCCGGCTTCATGTATTTAAGGATGTCCTCCGGCGCCTGCTCTTCTTCCTTCGCTTCTTTCTTCTTCGCGGCGGGCTCTTCCGCCGGTTTCCCGGCCTTCACCGGCTCCGCCGCTTTTTCCGCGGGTTTTTCTTCGGCCGGCTTTCTCTGTTCCGGCTCCCTGGCCGCCGGTTCCTCCTGCTCCGGTTCTCCCTCCGCGGGCCTCTCTTCGGCGGCGGCCGGCTCCGCGGCTTTAACCGCCGCGGGCTTTTTCACTTCTTCTTTTTCTTTTCTCTTCTCTTCCGCCGCTAACCTGCGCTCTTCCTCCCTGGCCCGCTTAGCGGCCAGCTTCCTCTCCCTGGCCAGGCGCTTGGCTTCCTTTTTCTCCCTCTTCTTTCTTTCCTTCTCTTCCTTCAGGCGTATCTTTTCCTGCTCGTAGAGGCGCTCTTCCTCGTCAAGCTGATCCAGAAAAGCCTTTGCCTCGTAATTATCCGGGTCGACCTTCAGAGCCCTCTGGCCGTAGATCCTGGCGCTCTTGAACTTTCCTTCATACCTGGCTTTTCTGCCTTTTTCAAGATACTGGGTCACCCTGAACATCTTTTTCTGGGCCTGCTGCTCTTCTTTCGCCCTCTTCTGCCTGGCAAGCACTTCCTCTTTTGTAAGATAAGAGGCGTCAGACGGCTGAGCCGCGGCGTGAGTGGAAATAACGCCCGAGCACAAGATGAGTATGGATAACAAATATGATATGGAACGTGATCTTACTGTCATGATATAGATCTTAAATAATATCGAGCCTGGTTTTGTAAAAGTATATCACATCCATGCGGCTTAACGCAACCTTAACGGCCCTGGGCGCCGCAGACCTTGTTCCTGCCGCCGCGCTTGGCCCTGTAAAGAGCCGTGTCAGCCCGCTCTATGAGGGCGGCTACATCGGCGGCGTCCTCCGGGAAAGTCGAGATACCAAGACTGACGGTCATCTTGACCTTCTCGTCAAAGACCTTGATCTTCTTGGCGCCTATCGCCTTGCGCAGGCGTTCGGCTATGGTAAGAGCGAGCTCTTTTGTGGTCTCCGGGAATACTATACAGAATTCCTCCCCGCCGTACCTGGCGATCATGTCGACTTCCCTGACGGAGATCTTGAGCGTTTCGGCTATCCTCCTGAGCACGGCGTCCCCCACAAGGTGACCGTACTTGTCGTTGCAGCCCTTGAAATGGTCCACGTCTATCATGCAGAGAGAGAATGTCAATCCCAGGCGTTCGGCCCTGTCGACCTCTTCCTCGAGCCGTTCCATTAGGTACCTGCGAAGGTACACCCCGGTAAGACCGTCTATTATGGAAAGTTCCTGGACCTGCTCGTAAAGATCCACCTTGCGGAACTCAAGCGCCACCTGGGGCGCCAGCAGCTTGAACCTGTTGAAGCTGGGCCTCGAAGCTCCTTCTATGGCGAGCACCGCGCAAAGTTTTTCTCCCGTGTGCAGGGGGAATATCATCAGGGTATCGGACCGGACCTTGAGCTGGTCGAACAGCTCCGCCTCGCTGTCGCGCTCTATGAAAAAGGGGCGGGAGCTCTTTCCTTGCGCATATTCGGCGAGTTTCTCATACTCGAGGACGTTCTCGGCGTGCTCGTAGTAATTTTCCTCCCCCGTGCTTTTTGAGATCCCGCGTGAAAGCTTTTCTCCGCCGATGGGCAGCAGGTGCAGCGCGTCGAACCTGAAATTCTCGCCCAGGAAGTTGAAGAGCGCGTTCAACAGCTCCTCGAAAGTAAGGGACGGCGCCAGGCTCTTGGTCACCTCATAGAGATGGGATATGCGGGAAAGCTCGCTCTCTATCCTCCTGCCGCGCCTGTCAACGGCCTCCAGCTCGTTGACGATGCTGTTGTACCTTCTCTGCCTGCTTTTTACGTCGCTCTCATTGTAAGAAACAAAAGCCCCGTAAAGATATTTCACGAGGTAACAGGCCCCCACGACCGAGCCCAGGAGCGACACGAGGACCAGTATGTCCACCGTGTTCAGCGCCCCGAGAAACCCGTAGACCGCGAAGAACAGGACATTGACCGCGAAAAGTCCGCCTATAAGCCTGGGAGATATAAAAAAGGGCGCGGCGATGAATATTATAGGGATCATGTAAAGAACGAGATACTCGTCCCCGTGGGGGAATTTATAGAATATCCAGCTCAACGCTATCAGAAGGATATTCAATCCTGTTACGGCAAGCGGCCTTATCCTGAACATACCCTGTTCTTCCCTTTTGATTTAGCCTGGTAGAGCCTCTTGTCGGCTTCCCAGATAATGTCCCTGCTGAGCCTTGCGTCTTTCGGGAAATACGCGACCCCGGCTGACAGGGTGACTGAACATTTTTTCCTCCTCAGAACGACCGGGGTGTTCTGGACCTCTTTACGTATCTCCTCGGCAAGTCGGACAGCTTCCTTTTCCCCGCAGTTCAGGGCCAGGAACGCGAACTCTTCCCCCCCGTACCTGGCCACTATATCGCCCGCCGACATCCTGGACCTCAGGATGCCGCCGATGTTCCTGAGTATGGCGTCTCCCGATATATGGCCGTATTTGTCGTTGAACTCCTTGAAGTCGTCTATGTCCATCATAAGCAGCGAGAAACTCCCCCCGCTGTGCAGGGCTCTTTTTACCTCCTCTTCAAGGCGTTCCATGAAATGCCTGTGCACATACAGTTCCGTAAGGCTGTCTTTTATCGCCAGCTCTTCGGTCCTCCTGTACAGGCGGGCGTTCTCCAGGGCCACGGCCGCGAGCTCGCCTATTATATCCAGTATGCGCAGTTCGTGCTGCTCAAAAACGCCTTCCCGCGGCGAATCCACTCTCAGCACACCCAGGACGTTCCCGGAAGTGACCAGCGGTTTTATGATCAGCGACGTGGCGTCGTCGCTTGATTCCTCCTCGCCCACGGAGAACCTGAAATCCTTTCTCAGGTCCTTTACAAGCAGGTTCTTCATGTTCTTCATGGCCCAGCGGTCGAAAATACCGCCTTTTTTCACGGAGAACGACGCTCTTGAGGACCGTTTCGCGCAATCGGTCAGGTTAAGCTCGTTGCGGCTGCGGTCGATCATGAAAATAAGGACCCTGTTGTCGCCGCCGAATATGTTATAGGTCTCTTCCGCCACGGTCCTGACTATCTGCTCATCGGACAGCGACAGGCTGAGCTTATCCGCTATGCTTTTCAGTTTAAGAAGAGAATTTACCTTCTCGCTCATGGCGGAGATCTCAGCGGTCCTTGTCTTAAGGTGGTTCGTGATGAGGTTGGTGTCTTCCTCGATCTTTTCGGTGGTCACGGTGTAATCCTGGTCGCACAGGTTTATCTTCCTGTGGTAATAGTAACCGATAAAGCTGCTGAGGAAAAAAGCGAGTATGAGGACGCTGTAATAGTACGGGTTAAGGTCCGTAAGAGGCCCGTAAAGGAATATCAAGGCCACAAGGAACGACAGCAGCCCGCCGACAACGCCCATGGCCGTCCAGAAAAGCATGATGAAAAGGCTGACCATTATCATCAGGCTTATTGAGATCACCTCGAGGTGCTGGATACGGCCTTTAAGGACCGGGGCGAAAACACTCAGGGCGTACAGCAATCCCGCGAAAAGGACAGCCGAGAAGATCCTGAGGAGGTTCCTTTTTGTGAAAGGAGTCATGAAAAAATCTTAAACGATCGTGTTTTCCGTGGCTTTGTCAAAAAAGTGGACTTTCGTCATGTCGAGGACGAAGTCCATATCCTGGTTTATCTGGGGGTTGGCCTCGCCGGACGCCCTCGCGACCAGGATATGCTTGCCGGTATTCATGTGTATATACACTTCCGACCCGAGGTGCTCGACCACTTCACACGTCATGGTAACGATGTACTCCGGAGGCGCTTCCGAGAAGAACAGCTTGTCGTATACGTCCTCGCTCCTCACGCCCATGATAACGCGCTTATCGACGTGGTCCTCCAGCGCGTCGTACATCTCCTCGACGATCTTCACTTTGAAGTTGCCCTCGTCGAAATAAAGCCTTCTTTCCTTTTTGATTATCTTCCCCTCGAGAAAGTTCATCGGCGGGGCGCCTATGAAGCTGGCGACGAACCTGTTGACCGGATTGTTGTATACTTTCTGCGGGGTGTCTATCTGGTGTATGACGCCGTCCTTCATGACGACTATCCTGTTACCGAGCGTCATGGCTTCCGTCTGGTCGTGGGTAACGTAGATCATGGTGGACTGAAGCCGTATATGAAGCCGGTGGAGCTCGGTCCTCATCTGCACCCGCAGTTTGGCGTCCAGGTTGCTTAAAGGTTCATCAAAGAGGAAGACCATGGGCTTCCTGACGATAGACCTTCCCACGGCTACCCTCTGCCTCTGCCCGCCCGAAAGCTCCCTGGGCTTCCTCCCCAGCAGGTTCTCGAGGCCCAGTATGCCGGCGGCCTCCTTTACCCTGGAATCTATCTCATCCTTAGGGTATTTTTTCAGCCTGAGGCCGAAAGACATGTTCTCGTAAACCGTCATGTGAGGGTAAAGGGCGTAGTTCTGGAACACCATCGCTATGTCACGGTCCTTCGGGGGGACGTTGTTCACTCTCCTGGCGCCGATATATATATCCCCTTCGGTAGCCTCTTCAAGCCCCGCTATCAGCCTTAACGTGGTGGATTTACCGCAGCCCGAAGGGCCCACCAGCACCACGAACTCCTTGTTCTCCACGCCGAAACTCACGTCGTCGACGGCCGTGATCCCGCCCGGGTATACCTTTACCACTTTATTCAGACTGACCTGCGCCATTTGATCATCCTTTTCCGGCGTAGTGAGGCCCGGGTCCCGCGCCCCGTATCTCCATATAATCCAGAAGACGTGAAAGCCTTTCCCTGAGCTTGCTCCTGTGGACTATCATGTCTATAAGGCCGTGCTCAAGCAGGAACTCGGAGCTCTGGAATCCATCCGGGAGTTCCTGCTTAATGGTCTGCTGTATCACCCTGGGGCCGGTAAAACCGATGAGGGCCTTCGGCTCCGCCATTATGATATCTCCCAGCGAAGCGAAACTGGCCATTACGCCGGCCATCGTTGGATTGGTAAGCACTGATATGAAGAGACCGCCGTTCTTATGCAGCCTTTCAAGGGCCGCGCTCGTCTTGGCCATCTGCATCAGGGAAAGCAGCCCCTCGTACATGCGCGCCCCTCCGCCGGAACCTGAAACGATCACAAGCGGGACCTTTTCGGAGTCGGCGTATTCTATGAGCCTGGTTATCTTTTCGCCCACGACCGATCCCATGGACCCCATGATGAAGCGGGAGTCCGTGGCGCCGAGGGCCACGCGCTTTCCCTCGAGCAGGCCCTCACCGACCACAGCCGCGTCCTTCAAGCCCGTGGCCTTCTGGTCCTTTTTTATTTTGGTCGGATAATCACTTGGGCCTTTGAACTTGAGAGGGTCCTGGCTGACCATGTTCTTGTGCATCTCACGGAAAGACCCGGGATCGAGGACGCTTTCTATCCTCTCGTAAGCGCCCATCCTGAAGTGGTGATCGCACTTGTGGCAGACCCCCAGGTTGTCCTTGAGGGTCTTGTTATAAAGAAGCTCGCCGCAGCCCGGGCATTTAGTCCACAGACCGCCCGGTATTTCCTTCTTCCTGGCCCTTCCGAATATTGGTTTCTTGGAGAAAAAAGCCATTTTATCGTCCACGGTCCACAGACCACGGTCAACATCCCGTGTTCTGTCAATTATTGCGGTCAGCTGCCTGTTTTTGCCCCTGGACGGCGAACCCGGCGTTGAACCTGTTTATTACCATCCCGGACAGAAGCTTGGGGTAAAAATACGTTGATTTCTGCGGCATTACCTCGCCGTGCCCGGTCACAGCGCGCAATTGCCGGATCCTGGTCGGTTTCAGGAAAAAAGCCGCTTTATGCGTCCCCTGCCCGACAAGGGCCCTTCCATCTTCCGCGTCACGGACGTAAGTGATGTTCCCTTCGGCGTTGCTGACGGAAAGTATGACCTTGAGAACGGCCGCATGAAGAACGCTGACATCCAGGTCCTTCCAGTCATCGGTCCTGTCCTCCTCTATAAGATCAAGAAGCGATCTTTCATCTTTAGGCCTCAGGAAAAGGTATCCGCCGCCGTCATAATAACCGAAGACATGCCCCTCGCCGTTCTCGACCATCTCCATCAGTTCCTCGAGCGAACGGCATTCCGTTATATCAAAGTAACGCGACAGCTTTTCCCTGGCCTCCGCGGCTCCTAACGGCATCTCCTTTATTACCCTGTGAGTGGCCATGACCGTGAGGTTCTCCGGGTCCGACATGTCCGCGAAATACATAAGCACGTGATCAGCGCTGCCGTTATAATCATCTTCCAGGCGCATCATATCCCGGTAGGTCCTGGAGACCTCGTACCTGTGGTGGCCGTCCGCGATGAACACTTTCTTGCCGGCCATCACAGAGACTATCTTTCGTATGTCAGGCCCTTCGGAAAGCTTCCAAAGCCTGTGCCGCACTTCGTCGATCTTGATATCTATATCCGGTTCTTTAGCGGAAATCCTTTCAAGGACGCCCTTGATAGCCCCCTCGGCATCATCGTAGAGCGTGAATATGGGGCTGAGATTCGAACGGACCTGTTTTATCAGGTTGAGGCGGTCCTCTTTGGGCTTGGAATGGGTGCGCTCATGCGGCACCACGATATTATCTCCCGGGTCGTCTATCAGCATAAGGCCCAGAAACCCGATACGGGAGCGTTTTCTGCCGGAAGCGGTAAAGTCCTGCTGGTAAACGTAAAATGACTCTTTTTCATCCCTCGCGAGCACGCCCTCCTCGAGCCATTCATCCAGGGCTTTTTTCGCCCTGGTATATTTATTGTCTGAGTCTGTATCGCCTTCCTGGTCCCTTCCCAGTATAAGCCTTATAATATTATGTTTATTTCTGCTGTATAACTCATCTCTCATTCCTTCGGAGATAACGTCATAAGGCGGGGCGACGACCGTCGACAGATCCTCCCCCAGCTTTGTTTCGCGGTACAAAAGGCCTCTGAAAGGCTTTACCTCTGCCATATTATCACTCTTCCAAGTATTATCCCGAAAACTATCCCGGCGACGTTCGCGATCACATCCGCCACGCTTGCCTGCCTGCCGGGAACGAACTGCTGGACCAGTTCCATTAAAATACCATATCCTCCGGCCAATATCAATATTAATAGCATGTTCTGCAGCGTAAGGCCGCCTCCTGTCCTGTAGATGCCGCGCAGGACAAGAAAAGAAAGAAGGGTATATTCGAAGAAATGGGCCATTTTGTCGAAATAACCGACGGTAAGAGGCAGGCCCGACTTCATTGGAAGGACCGAGAAAAGGAGGACCATCGTCCCCCATATTATGGTAGGCATCCAGGCGAAAAAGTTCTTTTCCTGCTTAAGCCATTCGGTGATCATAAGCGCCTTTCCCTCCGCGTCACGCGCAGCCGCAGCAATCCGAGTTACCGCATGACGAGGGGTTGTTTTTATCGGTCTTTTTCTCTCCCGTTCCGGGGCTTTTCTTGTAATCGGTCTGGTAAAAACCCTTGCCCTTGAAAATCACGCCGGCGCCCGAGGAGATCAGCCGGCTTACCTTCCCCTTGCACTTGGGGCATTTCTTGACAGGCGCCTCCAGCATCCCCTGGAACTTCTCGAACTGGTGCCCGCATTTATCGCATTCGTATTTATAAGTCGGCATCCTGCACCTTCCCTTTTATATTACCTGCCGAATATGGCTTTTTTTACCTTCTTCGCCAGACCTTCCGAACCTTTCGCCTCTCTTTTTCCCAGGCTCGCCTCGAATTCCCTGAGAAGCTTTTTCTGGTGGGCTGTCAGCCCCTTCGGTATATCCGACTCCACCTTGACAAGATAATCTCCCTTGCCCCTGCCGTCCAGGCGCTTGAAGCCTTTCCCTTTCAGCCTGAATATATGGCCGCTCTCGGTCCCCGCGGGTATGGACAGGGCCACATCACCCTCGATGCCCGGTACCTCGACCTCGTCGCCGAAGACAAGCTGCGGGTACGACAGGCGCGCCAGGTATAAAAGGTCGTATTCACGCCTCGAAAAGAAGTCGTGCTCCTTAACGCTGACAGTGACGTAAAGGTTGCCCGGCGGACCGCCCCTTTCGCCTGGCTCCCCTTCACCGGAGAGCCTCAGGCGCACTCCGGTATCAACTCCCGCGGGGACGTCGACCTTGACCCTTTTCGCGGTCTCCACCTTACCTGTCCCGGCGCAGGCCCCGCATGGTTCTTTTATCACCTGACCAGTGCCCCCGCAGGCGCCGCAGGTGCGGGATATGCTGAAAAAACCGCTTGATTGGCTTATATGGCCCGTCCCTCCGCAGTGAGAGCATGTGGCCTTACCCGTACCCGGCCTGGCTCCCGATCCGCGGCACTCCCGGCAGTCCTGGTGCCTTCTTATCCTTATTTCTTTAACGGCTCCGCGGGCGGCTTCCAGAAAATCTATCTTGAGCCTGTATTCCAGGTCCCTGCCCCTTGCCGGCCCCCTGCCGCGGGAGGCGCCGAAACCGAACATCCCGTTCAGGATATCGCCGAAGGCGCCCCCGCCGAAGACCTCCCGGAATATCTCGAAAGGATCGTGGAACCCGCCGAACCCCCCGCCGCCGCCGTACTGGAAGGCCGCTTCGCCGAACTGGTCGTAGCGGCTCCTCTTGCCCGGGTCCATCAGGATCTCGTAAGCGTGGGAGATCTCCTTGAACTTCTCCTCGGCGCTCTCGTCCCCGGGGTTCTTGTCCGGGTGGTATTTAACGGCAAGCTTCCTGTAAGCCTTTTTTATCTCTTCAGTCGACGCGCTTTTCGCGACGCCGAGCAGTTCGTAATAATCAGACATATCTTCGTTATGCGCTCTGGGTATCTAGTATCTTATATCTAGTATTTTGTATCTGGTCCGGGAACCAGATACTATATACTAAACACCCGGGGAGCCTCTACTCTTTCCCCTTCTCCTCGTCAACCTTGTAGTCCGCGTCAACAACGTCTTCCTCGGCCTTCTTTTCGCCGCCGGCCTCACCGGCCTGGCCTCCGCCGGCCTGTTCTCCGCCGGCCTGCCCTCCCTGGGCTGCCTTCGCCTGCTCCTGGGCGTGCTTGTACATCTCCTCGGAAAGCTTGTGGCTGGCCTTCTGCAGCTCTTCCCCGGCTTTCTTTATTTCGTCGGCGTTCTCGGAATTGAGAGCTTTTTTGGCCGCCTCGGCCGCCTCGTTTATCTTCTTTTTCTCGTCATCCGACACCTTGTCGCCGTATTCCTTGAGCGCCTTTTCGGCCGCGTAGATCAGGCTGTCGAGCTTGTTCTTCTCCTCGATAAGCTCCCTTCTTTTTTTATCGTCGTCCTCGTGGGCCTTCGCGTCCTGTTTCATCTTCTCTATCTCTTCCTTGGAAAGGCCGCTGGAAGACTCTATCCTTATCGACTGCTCCTTGCCCGTGGCCTTATCCTTGGCGGAGACGTGCACTATACCGTTCTTATCGATATCGAACGTGACCTCGATCTGGGGGATACCCCGCGGAGCCGGGGGTATATCCGTAAGATCGAAACGGCCGAGGGTGCGGTTATCCGTAGCCATCTCCCTCTCCCCCTGGAGCACGTGTATCGACACGGCCGGCTGGTTGTCGGCCGCGGTCGAGAAGATCTGGCTTTTCTTGGTCGGGATGGTCGTGTTCTTCTCTATAAGCCTGGTCATCACGCCGCCCAGGGTCTCTATGCCGAGCGAAAGGGGCGTTACGTCCAGCAGAAGCACGTCGGAAAGGCCTTCCGCGCCGCTTAGAACGCCGCCCTGTATGGCCGCGCCTATAGCCACGACCTCATCCGGGTTGACGCCCTTGTGGGGCTCTTTCCCGAATATTTCCTTCACGACCTCCTGGACCTTGGGCATCCTGGTCTGGCCGCCGACGAGTATGACCTCATCGATGTCCCCCGCTGAATACCCCGCGTCCTTGAGGGCCTGGATGCAGGGCTGCTTTGTCCTCTCGACCAGGTCGTCGACGAGCTGCTCAAGCTTGGATCTCGTGAGCGTCATCGTCAGGTGTTTCGGCCCGGAGGCGTCGGCTGTTATGAACGGGAGGTTTATCTCCGTCTGCAGGTTGGATGAAAGCTCGCACTTGGCTTTTTCCGCGGCCTCCTTAAGCCTCTGAAGAGCCATCTTGTCGTTGCGGAGGTCTATGCTGTTGGTCTTTTTGAACTCCTCCGCTATCCAGTCCACGACCTTCTGGTCAAAATTATCGCCTCCGAGATGCGTATCTCCGTTGGTCGATTTGACCTCAAAAACCCCTTCTTCCCCGATGTCCAGTATTGAGATGTCGAATGTCCCGCCGCCGAGGTCAAAGACGGCGATCTTCTCGCTTTTCTTCTTCTCCAACCCGTAAGCGAGGCTCGCCGCCGTGGGCTCGTTGATGATCCTCTCCACCTTAAGCCCCGCTATCTCCCCGGCGTCCTTGGTAGCCTGCCTCTGCGAGTCGTTAAAATACGCGGGGACGGTTATTACGGCCTCGGTGACCTTCTCGCCGAGATAGTCCTCGGCCGTCTGCTTCATCTTCTGCAGCACCATAGCTGATATCTCAGGAGGAGTATATTTCTTACCCCCGGCTTCTACGACCACATTGCCCTTGTCGTCCTCGCCTACGGTAAAAGGGACCAGTTTTTCCTCTTCGGCCACTTCTGAATGCATCCTGCCCATAAAACGTTTTATGCTGAAAACGGTGTTCTCGGAATTGGTGACGGCCTGGCGCTTAGCCGGCTGGCCCACCAGTTTCTCCCCGGACTTGGTAAAGGCGACGACGCTGGGCGTGGTCCTGGACCCTTCAGCGTTCGGGATCACCTTTGGCTCCTTACCCTCCATCACGGCTACGCATGAATTCGTAGTTCCAAGATCGATGCCTATTATCTTCCCCATGTTCTCCTCCTCTTATTTTTAATCTGTTCCTGTATTGTTCCTGGCGACTATCACCTGCGGGGCCCTTAAAAGCCTGCCGTTAAGCGTATAGCCTGGCCTCACTTCTTCCACTATCCGGCCGTCAGGCTCCTCCTCGGTATCCACGGCCGTCACCGCCTCATGGATGTTAGGGTCGAACATCTCGCCCACTGTCTTTATCCTTTCCACGCCGTTATCCTCGAGCACCCTGTGGAATTCCTTCTGCACAAGACGTATGCCGTCCATGACGGCGGCCTTGTCCTCCGCCTTCTCCATGGCCTCCAGGGCCATGTCGAAATTATCCACTATCGGGAACAGCCTGTTTATGATGTTCTCGTTTGCGAACAGCAGGTGGTCCAGCTTCTCTTTTTCCATGCGCTTTCGGGTATTGTCATACTCGGCGTGCACATTCAGCCATTTGTCGTGATATTCCTCGCGTTCGGCCGCCCTCTTCCTGAGGTCCTCCAGTTCGGCAGCCGGTATCTCTATCATATCTTCTCTTTTATTGTCTTTTCTGTGTTTCATGCCCGCCCTCAACTGTTAATTTCCTTGAGTTTCTCGCTCAAAAGTTCAGACAGGCACCTGACCGTGCTCATGGCGCCGTCATAATCCATCCTGGTAGGACCGATAACGCCTATACGCCCTATGACCCTTCCTCTCAGAGTATATCCGCAGGTTATCAGGCTGCACCCTTTGAGATAGTCGCGCCCCTCCTCTTCCCCTATATGGACCATTATACCGTCCCGCGAGAGGTCGCGCCTCAGAAGCCTGGCCAGGTTGTTCTTAGCCGAGAAGATCCTGAGTATCCTCTTTGTAAGGTCCAGGTCGCGCGTCGCGTCGCTTTCCATGAAATAGTTGAGCCCTTCCCAGTATATCTCGTTCTCTATATCCTCCTCTATTATGGAGTCTATGACGGCCAGAGCCGTCCTGGCTATCTCGGTAACCTGGCCGCTCTCACCGGAGGAGCCTTGCAGCATCCTCCTGAGGTCACCGGTTATGCCGGAAAAAGTGGAACGCTCGTAGTTGGAATTTATGAAATTCGCCACCCGCTCGAGTTCGGTTTCCTTCAGCTCGCGGTCAAGGCTGATGATGTGGTTCCTCACGTCGTTGGTCATGGTTACAAGGATGGCCATGACCCTTTCGGCCTTTAACTTGACCAGCTCCATGTGTTTGAGATAGAAATCCTCCAGGCTTGGCCACATCACCACTCCCGCGTTATGCAGCTCTCTGCATATGAGGAATGACGTTTTCGCGATCACGTCCTTCATCGTCCTTATCCTTTTGGAATATTCCTCCGCGAGCCTCCGGGCCCTTTGTTTCTCGAAGCGTATCTGGTCCTTGACGATGTCAACGTAACACCTGTATCCATGGTCCGTGGGAACGCGCCCGGCGGATGTGTGGGGCTGCACGATAAGGCCCTTTTCTTCCAGTTCGGCCATTACATTGCGGACAGTGGCGCTGGAAATACGGCCTCCCATCTTCTGGGCCACGACCTTGGAGCTCACGGGCACACCCGTAGACACATACTCGTGCACTATATGACCGAGGATAAGATATTTCCTGTTCTCTTTATATGTATCAGTTTTCATAATATTACTTATATAGTTCGTCCGGTTTAGCACTCTTTAGCTCCGAGTGCTAAATTATAGCACTATCGTTTTGTTTGTCAAGCACAAGTTTATAAAACGGGGACATGGGGTGGCTCTTCCGGGCCCCTCCGCCCGGTGTGGATCCTCCCGTAAGAGCCACCCCACATCCCCGTTTATCACATATAACAAAAAAACGCTAGTTGCCGGTTTTTCCTGACCGTAGACGCAATTTCTTGAAAATGAAGTACTTGATCTTTTTGGGGACCCGGGCCGATATGAAAAGCCCCTCATCGGTGTATTCCTCGCGCCTGACTTTGCCCTTTTCCCGGATCATCTTTGCTATCGGATAATGTTTATGCGGAAGCAAAAGCTCTATATCCTCCATGTCCCTCTGTATATACTGCACGATCAGGTCCTTGAGATGATCAAGGCCTTCATCTTTGACCGCGGATGTGACCGCCGGCGAGCGGAAGCGCCTTTTCACCAGGTCTATCTCAGCCTCGCTCTGTATCTTATCGGCCTTATTAAGGACCATGAATACCGGCTTCTCATCCACCCCTATATCCTCCAGAACTCTCATGACAGCCTCTTCCTGCTTTTCCATCCGGCGGTCGCTTATATCCAGGACGCAGAAAAGTATATCCGCGTTGACGACCTCTTCCAGCGTGGCCTTGAAGCTCTCTATAAGATGATGCGGCAGCTCCTGCAAAAAACCCACCGTATCGCACAAAAGCACCGTCTGGTTGTTCGGCAGCTTCATCTTTCTCACGGTCGGGTCAAGAGTGCTGAAAAGCTGGTCGGCCTCTTTTACCCCGGAAGAGGTCAGCGCGTTGAAAAGAGTGGACTTGCCCGAATTGGTGTAACCTACCAGCGCGATCGTGAGCATGGAGAACTTCGCGCGCTGGGCCCGCCTTAGGTCCCTTCCCTTTGTTATCTCGTCCAGCTCCTTTTTCAGCTTGGCTATGCGCCCCCTCACGCGCCGCCTGTCCACCTCGAGCTGCTGCTCGCCCGGCCCCCTCATGCCCACGCCACCGTACTGCCTGGAAAGGTGCACCCACATGCGGCTCAGGCGCGGCAAAAGATATACAAGCTGCGCCAGCTCCACCTGCACCTTGCCTTCTCTGGAGGTCGCCCTGCGGGCGAATATGTCCAGTATAAGCTGCGTGCGGTCGATTATCTTGACCTGGAAAGCTTCTTCGAGGTTCTTTTGCTGCGAGGGCGACAGGTCGTCGCTGAATATGACCACGTCGGCTCCGCTCTCTCCGACAAGTTCCGCTATCTCCTCTACTTTGCCCTTTCCTATATAGAATTTGGGATTAAACGCCTTTACGCGGCAGGTCTCGCTGGAGACTATACGCACGCCGCAGGACTCGGCAAGGCGGGCCAGCTCCTCACACCTGTCCTCGAGCTTCCAGGAGCTTTTGCCGATCTCCTCGACCGTGACGATCACGGCGTCCTCGCGTTTTCTCTGTGTGGATCTTGGGACGTTGATCATAAAGTATCCAGTATTGGGTATTGGGTATTGAGTATCGAGTATCGGGTATTGAGTATCGAGTATCGGGTATCGGGTATCGAGTATCGGGTATTGAGTATCGGGTATCGAGTATCGAGTATCGGGTATCGGGTATTTTTAGCTAGATCGCCATGGGTATCTGGTATCTAGTTTTTAGTGTCCGGTCCACGGCCCACCCGCTGTTTCCTACCTGCTGCTATTTACTGCTCACCGCCCCTCCCTCGATCAGCTTAAGAATATCCTCCGCGATCTCCTCCGCCGGCCGGTCCGCGTCTATCCATGTTATCCGCTTATCCGCCCTGAACCATGTGAGCTGGCGCTTGGCGTAATTGCGCGTGTTCTTTTTGAGCTCTTCCCGCGCCTGGTCCTCGGTAGCCCTGCCCTCAAGCAGGGCCGATATCTCCTTTACCCCGAGAGCCTTTTCCGCGGTGAGGCTGAGCTGTTTTTGCTTGAGCCTTTTGACCTCTTCCACGACACCCCGCTCGAACATGGCCCCGACCGTCCTGTCAATGCGCGAATAAAGAACGGGCCTTTCCAGCCTGAGGGCGAACATCCCGCAGTCGTGATCGTCCGAGATCCCCCTGGTCGCGGCCTTCTTTTCGCTCATGGTGCTGCCGGTAAGCTCATAGACCTCGAGGGCCCTTATGATCCTTCTCATGTCGTTTACATGCAGCTTTTCAGCGGTCGCGGGATCTATCCTCTGAAGCTTATCATGCAGATATGACGGGCCTTTCAGGGCGGCAAGCTCCTTAAGAGAGCGCCTCAGTTCTTCGTCTTTGGCGGGTGATTCAAAAAGCCCGTCCACCAGGGCCCTGACATAAAGCCCGGTCCCGCCCGCGACCACGGGAATATTGCCCCGGGACATGATCTTTTTAACGGCCTCGCCCGCCTCGCGGGAGAACCTGGCCGCGCTGTATTCCTCCTCTGGAGGAACGGCCCCTATAAGATGGTGCGGGGCGCGGGATAGAAGTTCACTGCCTGGGGCCTGCGTTATTATGCCCATGCCTTTATAGACCTGCATGGAATCACAGGAAATTACCTCCCCTCCGGCTTTTTCGGCTAACCTGGCGGCTACAGCGCTTTTGCCGGATGACGTGGGGCCGAGGATGAATACGATCAGGGATCTCAACCTTTTTCCTTTATATCCGCTATCGCGGCTATCAGCTTATCCTTGAAACCCGGCGCGCATACCACGAACCCTTCGTGTTTCAGTATCTCTTTGTTGTATATCAGGCTCTGCCCGTCCGGCTTTGAGACAAAAGCGCCCGCCGCCTCGGCTATGGCGTGCCCGGCGGCCGTATCCCATTCCCATGTGGGGCCGAGGCGCGGATAGATGTCCGCCTCTCCCTCGGCTATAAGAGTGAACTTGAGCGCGCTTCCCGCGGCGAGCGTTTCAGCGTCGAGCCGTCCGACTATTTTTCTGGTCTCGCGCGAAAGATGCGACCGGCTTACCGCGGCTATGGGTTTCCTGGCGGCCGGCCTCGAACCTATCCTTTCAGCCTCTCCCCTGGCGAAATCCACCCTGAAAGCCCCGATGCCTTCCCCGCCGTAATAAAGTTTATCTCTTGCCGGTATCAGTATCATCCCGAAGAACGGCAGCCTGCCCTTAACGAGGGCTATGTTCACGGTGAACTCACCGTTACGCTTGATGAACTCCTTGGTCCCGTCAAGCGGGTCCACCAGCCAGAAGCTCTGCCAGTCCTTTCTTTCGATATAGGGGATCTCCGCGCTCTCCTCTGAGATGACAGGGATATCCGGGCAAAGCGCGCGAAGCCCCTCGGTTATAACGGCGTGCGACGCCTTGTCGGCCTCGGTAAGGGGAGAATTGTCCTCCTTGTACTCGACGCCGTGTTCGGCGTTCGCGTAAATTTTCATTATCTCATCGCCGGCTTTCCTGGCGATATCCATCAGTTTAGGTATAAGTTCTTTCATGTTTTCTTTCCTCCAACCCGGTTAAAGCGAGAGCCATATATCCAACCTGGTTAAAGCGAAAGCCAGGTTATCATAAAACAAAATAGTTTACCTGGCCGAGCTAACCAGGTTGGTCTGTGATCTCGCCTTTCAGCGTGAAGGGGCTCGCCCCTTTTATATGCACCCGGACCAGCTTTCCCGCCATATCCTCATCCCCGGGGAACACGCAAGGCGTATTGTTCCTGGTCCTGCCCATCATCTCCTTTTCGGACATGCGGCTCCTGCCTTCAACAAGCACTTCCCGGAACGAATCGACCATGGCCCTGTTCTTCTCTTGAGATATCTTCTTCTGAAGGGCCAGGAGTTCGGTGTTCCTCTTTTTCTTGACCTCTTCCGGCACATCGTCCACCAGGCACGAGGAAAGAGCGGGAGGCCGGGGTGAATATTTGAAGATAAAAGCCGAGTTGTATCCTATCTCTTCCATGGCTTTTTTTGTGGCCTTGTAGTCCGGGTCTTTTTCCGACGGGAAGCCGACCATAACGTCGGTCGTAAGGCCCGCGTCCGGCACCATACTCCTCAGCATGTCTATCTTTTTACGGTAGTCCTCAATGGTGTATTTCCTGTTCATAAGGTCCAGTATCTTGTCCGATCCGGACTGTATCGGCAGGTGCAGATGCTCGCATACCTTGTCCAGGTCGCGCATCGCCCTGAAAAGCGGCTTGTGGGCGTCTTTGGGGTGGCTGGTCGTAAAGCGTATACGCTCTATCCCCTTGACATGGTTCACCGCCTCAAGAAGCTCAGGGAACGTTATCTTGTTGGTGAGCCCCTTGCCGTAGGAGTTCACGTTCTGCCCCAGAAGCGTCACTTCCTTGAAGCCCTTTGAAGCGAGGTTTTTTACCTCTTTGACTATGTCGTTCTTGGGGCGCGATATTTCCCGGCCCCGCACATAGGGCACGATGCAATAAGAACAGTAATTGTCGCACCCGTACATCACGTTGACATACGCCGAGTAAATGCCGGACCTGTAGCCGGTATTATCTTTTTTCCTGGAAGGTCGTTTTTTGTTGTTAACAGCGAGTATCTTCTCGGCGTCGAAGACCTTGCCTAGAAGTTCCGGCACGTCATAGATATTGCTGGGGCCCGTGACCATATCCACCTGAGGGTATTCCTTGAACAGCATGTCGCCGTGCCGCTGGGCCATACAGCCCAGGATGCCTATCCGGAAGCCAGGGTCCTTTTTCCTCCTGGAAGCGAGCTTCTGTATATTGCCGATCACCCTGTCCTCCGCGTGCTGCCTCACGCTGCAGGTGTTGAACAGCGCGACATCGGACTCCTCGGGGGTGTCTACGATCTCATAGCCTTTTTTAAGCAGCATCCCCGCGATAAGCTCCGAATCCCTCTCGTTCATCTGGCAGCCGAAAGTTTTTATGAAAATTTTTTTTGACATGACTTTACTTATCCATTATAACTTTTTTAATGTCATCCGCCGAAAGAACCTTTCCTTCGATTATTACTTCATCATCAATAACAAGCGCCGGCGTGAGCATAATGCCTTTTCCGGTTATCTTGTTAATATCAGTTACATGTTCAACCAGACCTTCTTTACCGGCCTCTTTAAGCGCCACTTCGGCACTGTGGGCCAAATCATGGCATTTTGGACAACCTTTTCCATAAACTTCTATCTTCATAACCTTCCCCTATGCTGTTAAAACACCGAACATGATCCCGCTTATAGTAGCCATAATAACTACAAGTGTTACGTAAACAATCGTCTTTTTCGCGCCTATCACGCTCCGTATAACAAGCATATTAGGCAGGCTCAATGCCGGGCCCGCCAAAAGAAGGGCTAAAGCAGGGCCTTTCCCCATACCGGCACCCAGCAACCCCTTTAAGATGGGAACTTCCGTAAGCGTGGCAAAATACATAAATGCCCCGAATATCGAAGCGAAGAAATTAGCGAATAATGAATTACCGCCTACTAATTTTTCAACAAATCTTGAAGGGATTATCCCTTCATGACCTGCCCTGCCGAGAAGAAGTCCGGCGATCAATACACCCAAAAGAAGCAAGGGCAATATCTGAAGCGCGAACCCCCCGCTTGATATTGTCCATTTCTTAAGTTCGTCTTTTTTAAACCAGCTTATCAATATAAACACCAATACTATTCCAAAAAAGGCTGTAATGATCCATTTAAATTGATATATTGCAGCTACTACCCCTGGATCTGATGCATTAGGCTTGGCCCAATTAGCAAAAACAAGAATGCCGATCATAGAAACAAAATATATAGCGTTCTTCCACAAAGGCCTGCTTGACCCCTCTTCCGGTACCGTGAAATTCCCCTGAGCATGCCTTTCCCTTTCTTCTTTCAGGAATATCAGATGCATCAGAAACCCTATAACAACACTGAAAAATACAGCTCCTACAGCTCTTGCAAGACCTAGCTGCCATCCTAATACTCTGGCAGTAAAAATAATAGCCAATACGTTGATCGCCGGTCCTGAATAAAGAAATGCTATGGCAGGGCCTAATCCAGCTCCCCGCTTATAAATACCTGAAAACAGCGGCAGGACCGTACAAGAGCAAACCGCTAATATGCTTCCGGAAACAGATGCCACGCTGTATGCCAGGACCTTCTTGGCCTGTGCTCCAAAATATTTGATTACAGCCGCCTGGCTCACAAAAACCGATATGGCGCCCGCTATGAAAAACGCCGGCACTAAACATAATAGTACATGCTCTCTGGCATACCATTTCGCCAAAGCCACAGCTTCAAACAAAGGGTTTCTGAAAGGCAATATTTCCAGCGGAAAATAATAAAGCCCGAGAAATACCGCTATGGTTATAAAAAATTTATGCAGACTTCTCATTATTCAGTATTTTCAACAATCCCGATATCATCCCGAGCCGCTGCAACCAAAGGCCAGCAGAAGGTGCGCAAGCAGATCTTCTTATTTATTTCTTCCATGAATTAACCTTTTCCGTTTTTCTGCATTTCTCTTCTCGCCGCTTCTTCGCCTTTTTTTATCGCTTCTTTGGCTTTCGTAAAGTCCAGGGTATCTATGCCCCCTGTTTCCGGCGTGATAACAACGTCCGCTTCTTCCAGCCTGTTTCTTACTATTTTATATTCCGTTATGTGCAAAGCCTGGACCAAAGTGCTGAACATATCAGGAATATTTTCATCCTCTATTTCTCCCCCCATAAATATCCTTTTGATGGAATTGCCGAATGTATTCCACTTTATATTTTTTCTGTTACTTATACTGGTTTCTCTTCTAGCGGGAGACGGCACTATATTGCTTACGATTATATATTCGGCTCCCATATTTTTCGCGACGTCTACAGGCAGGGGGTTTGTGCTTCCGCCGTCTATCAAATACCTGCTTCCCATTTTCACGGGAACAAAAATACCGGGCATTGAGATGCTGGCCCTTACAGCGTCCAGCACAGAACCTTCTTTAAAAATAATCTCTTCTCCCGTATCCACGTCCGTAGCCACGACGGCTAGCGGTATCTTTAAATCCTTGAATTCAACGTCGCCGATGATCGATCTTAAAAAGTCTTTGACTTTATCGCCCGATAACAAGCCTTTTGACAATATTGACAATTTAGGATCTATAAATTTGGGTAATTTTTTCAGGTCGATGCTTAAAAAAGAACGTTCAACATCGGCGATGTCGGCGTCTTTTGCGTAGCACGCGCCTATAAAAGCCCCTATGCTGGAGCCTGTTACAATATCAAATTCGATATTGTTTTCATTTAAGACCTTGATAACCCCTATATGGGCAAGGCCCTGAGCCGCGCCGAGGCTTAATACTAACGCGTTTTTTTTGTTTTTTATTTTTTTCATTTACGTACGGGCCTCTGATATTATTTTGCGTAACTTCTTACGCTCTAGACGTTCAACTATTACTATGCGCTTCCTCCAGGAAATGTAAAACTGACATGTAATAACGCTTCCATACATCAGGCAAAAGTACGAATAAAAATCTTTTTCATATTAAACGATTTCCAAAAAACATTGATATTTTACAAATACAAAGTATATACTGATCAGCTATGCTGTATTCCGGATCCATTAAGTTCGTAAAAGGAAGCTCCTGAACATGGGATACATAAAAACTCATTGTTTTTTTCCACCGCGCGTGTCTTCATCACATTTTCCCCGCATTTTGCGCACTTGATGGAATCGAATATGGGCGCGAAATCCGGAAGATCTATCTGTTTCATTTCGATCCGGAACATTCTTTCAACAGGGGTGTCCAGTTCTTCAAAAGACATGTCTCTAAATAACTCCATCATCCTGCCATACTCTTCTGGAGAGCCCTGTTCCCTGCGGCCTACCAACTTGTAAAACAGATCGTAAACTTCCTGATATTCTTCGCCTCTGGAATCTTCAAATTCCGGGTCTAATGCCAGCCTTACGGCCTGGCCATTACGTTTGGCGACAGTAACCGCGGTTTTGCCGTAATCTCGGTATACTAAGGCATTGTTCCCGAATGAACATCCCGTTACCATCTGTATACCGTCTGAAAAACAGTTATTTGTCTCCAGTATAGCTATGATCTCCTCCATGCCCGTATTGGAAACCGATAGTTTTTTTATGGCGTAAAGCCCGGCGATCACTCCATAAGTCAGAAAATTACAAAAATGTCCGTGGAGTTCTCCGCATTTTTTTAAAAGTCCTTCGAGGTTCTTTTTGTTGATCATATTTTCGATTTCAGATCGGACTATGTTCCTTTTATTACCCATAATATTTCCTTCCATGTTTTTTCAAAGAACAACAAAGGCTGATCCCCTCATATCTGCTTTCATTTTTCTGAAATGACCAGCATTTCAAAATCCTCTGTGGTCAATTTGTCTTCCCTTGAAAAAGCCCCGAGTTTCGCGCCGAAGATATCTATTCTTTTATACCCCAGCGTTTTTAAAAGCCACGTTATTTCGCAGGGCGCATAATAGCGCTCGTCGCATTTGAGCTCTTTCTTTTTACCCGAATCATCCTCGATAACAGTGGTATTATGATCACGAAATGTCATGAGATCAAAAGAGCAGTCCTTACACTGGGCCTGCCCTTCTTTCTGCGCTGACTCATAGAATTCCTTGACCGAATGGAACAGCGGGAATAAACCGTTAAGTGTGGTAAAGATCAATTTTCCATTATTTTTTAACACTTTTGTGGCGTTCTTCAGTATCTCAAAGTTCATCTCGTCCGTTTCCATGAGAGAAAAACCGCCTTCGCATAACATGATCGCCAGGTCAAATTCGCTTTCAAACGAAAGGCTCCTTGCGTCTTGTTTTTGAAAATCTATTGCCAGCCCTTGTTCTTGCGCTTTTTCTCTTGCCCTTTTAAGCAGTGGCTCAGACAGATCTATGCCTATTACGTTATATCCTCTTTTTGTCAGCTCAATAGCGTGCCTGCCGGTGCCGCAGCCGATATCTATGATCTTCAGGGACTTGTCGCGGTCTATCTCCTCTTCGATAAAATCACATTCGCCGACAGTGCCCTGCGCAAAACACTCCTTGTCATACTTATGAGCGTAATTCTCAAATAATTCTTCGTACCATTGTTTCATTTCAATGCCCACGCATGAGTTTTTTATAATTGCGGAAGAATTGCCTCGCCCTTATTTTTTCACTATTACCAATAAAGAATGCTTATGGTCCAATTCCTGGCATCCGGGAGACTGGCTGCTGTAAAATCTGCACTCTTTTATGTTTTCCGCTATGCCCCTGGACTCCTCTTGGTCCATAACATTGCTTTCGAGCCTTCCGCTTTTAATATATTCCTTGAAGATCTCCTTTGTCAGCGTATATTTCTCCGCGCTATAATCAGGCTCATCGCTTATGTCTTTTACCACCCAATGCAGGTCTTCAATTATATAATAGCCTCCGCTTTTTAAACGCGGGAATAAATGCGCCAGGGTGATCTGCTGATGGTGGGGGGCATGGCTCCCGTCATCAATAATGATATCGAAACTTGAACATGCATCTCTTATAAATCTTTCTAGATCTTCTTTTTTTCCCTGATTTCCCTGAAAGATCCTTGTTCTTGGCAGCTTTACAAAAGAAAAATCCTTGATATCGAACCCATAAATACGCGCTTTCGGGAAATATTCGCTCCACATAGCCAGGGAAGGGCAATCCTTTCTTTCCGGATCATACTGTAAACCTATTTCCAGGATACTGATCTCTTTTTCGAGTAAAGGCTTAAAAAGTTTATCATAGATCCGCGTATAATTATGCTTTCGCGCATGTTCGGTGCCTTTGTCGGAACCGTGTTTATCCGCGAGTTTTGTCAGTTTTTGCCTGGGTGATATCCGGCTAATGATTTGTACGGCCAAAAACCGTATTTTTAATAAAGCTTTTATGATAAATTTGCCCATGAAAAGTATTCCTTTTCCGAAAAAATCGCCATACTTTCTAGATCAACCCGACATTCCAGCCCCCCACGCGCATTAAACATCACCCCCCGGAGCCCTTTTCTGTATGTTTTGCGCGTTTTGGTATTTTCCCGCTTTTGAAGTGTTTATCCAGCCAGCCGTTCTTTACGTTCTTCCTCGAATCAAAATGCGATACATACGGTTTTATATCCAAAAGCGGCGTCTTGTCAAGCATATCCACCTCCGAAAAGGTCACGACGCCGTCCTCGACATTTTCCAGTTTCACGATGGAGAACCCGATATGGTTGGGCCTGTGGGGGCTCCTTATAGCGAATATGCCGTGCTTTTCATCTTCCAGGAACGGTTTGCCCGTAAGCTCCTCTTTTTTCGACCTGTTAAAATAATAGATGAGGATAATGTGCGAAAACCCCTCTATATCCTTGAGCCCTTCAGCGTATGGCGGAAAGAGCTCGGCTTTCCCGGTGACGCCCTTTTCGAACTTACCCTGTATAGGGATCCCTTTCGGCTCTTTGTAAGGCGTCCGTATGATCCCGATCGGTTTTACGAATTCTCCACTGCCCATCGTTCAGCTGCCTTTCTCGCCGTCGCATGACTAAAGAGCCTGGGACAGCGCGATCGTCTCCTCCTCCAACATAGCGCGGTGCCTGTGGTACCTTGTCCGCCAGTAGCCCCCCCTGAAATACAAGGACATCGCCAGCCCCTGGAACACGTCCGATACGTTGACCCCTAACCATATGCCGTTAGTCCCCAGCCCGAGCACAAGGGCCAGAAGATAAGCCAGCGGGACGCGCAGCCCCAGGTGCATTATCCCGGTCATGGCCGCCGGGGCTATCGTATCACCCGCGCCTGTTATTCCCCTGCTCAGTATGATAGCCGCCGCCAGGAACGGGAGGGTAACAGCGGTATAACGCAGAAAAACGGTCCCCATCTCCACAACATCGGGGTAGGAACTGAAAACCCTTATTATATTAGGCGAAAAAACGAAAAATATCAACGCTATCGGTATGACGATGAACTCATAATACTTTACGGCCTCCAGGCCTGAGCGCGCGGCCCTTTCGGGACGCGAGGCCCCCATGTTCTGCCCGATAAGCACCGCGCAGGCGGAACCCATGCCGAACCCGATCATCATAACGGCCATTCTGAGCCGCACAGCTATCCCGAAAGCCGCCAGGCACGACGCTCCGAAAGTCGTCACAAGACGCAGAAGCACCAGGATAGACAGCTGTCGCAGAAGCACCTCAAAAGAAGCGAAAAAGCCTATCCTGACCATCCTGCCTATCACGGGGAGATTGATCCTCATGACCCCCCTGTGGAAGTGAAGGCTCGAATGCCCGTAGAAAAAATGCCTGAGAAGGACCATCACTCCCACCGTCCGGCTGATAATGGTAGCCGCCGCGGATCCCGCGACCCCCATGCGCGGGAAAAAACCAAAACCGAAGATGAGCAGCGGGTCAAGCGCGATATTCAGGAGATTCGCCATTATAAGCACCTTCAGGGGGACGACCGCGTCACCGGAGCCTCTCAGGGCCTGGTCGAATCCGATGAAAAGGAATATAAAGATGGACCAGATGAAACTTATCTTCAGGTATTCGGAGGCGGCGGGTATTATATCGGGGCCGGCTCCGAACAGGCGCAAAAGCCCCGTCGTTCCGAAAAGTCCGATAAAGACCATCCCCGCGGAACATATGAGGCTCACTATAACGGTCTGGAAAAGAACGTTATCAGCCGAGGCGTAATCTTTCCTGCCCATGAAGTGGGCTATCAAGGCGGTCGTCCCGGCGGCTATGCCTATGGCCGCCATTATTATGACGCCGATGATGACCCCTGATATGGACAGGGCCGCGACCGCCAGATGCCCCAGGCGTCCGACAAAAAAGAGGTCAGCCAGGGTGAAAAGATCGTGCAGGAGGGCCCCGAGTATCATCGGCGCGGCCAGCCTCCAAAGCGAGGCTCTTAAGCCCCCTTCGGTTATGCCGCTGTTTACCTTACGCGCTCTTTTCACTGAGATACGCCCTCACCAGTTCCTCTTTTTTGGACCGCTCAAGGCCCTTTATCCTTCTCTCCTCATCGACGGCCCTCTTATAGTAACGGTATTCCCTGGCGTATACCAGCTTTACCGGGCCTTTTCCCCTGAGGTATTTCGCGCCCCTGCCGGTCCCGTGTTCGCTCAGGCGCCTTTCCAGGTCGTTAGTGTGCCCGGTGTAATAAGTGCCGTTCCCGCACTCCACGATATAAACGTGGTATTTACCGCGTCTTTGGGGTTTCTTTCTCATTTTTTTAAGGAAGATATTCTCTACAGATCATGCCTTTTGCGCTCGCTGAGAAGAAGTATATCCTTTATCTGGTGCTCATCCTTCGCTTCCAGCCACATCTTCTCGAACCCGGGGGTCTGCACGATATGGGCTATCGCCGAGAGCGCCTTCAGGTGGAATGCCCTTTCGTCCCTGGTGCCGAAAAGAACGAAAACGGCTTTCACGTTATCATGTTCTGTAGTGAACGCCGCGCCTTCGGCGCACCTGACCACGGCCAGCTTGAACCTGTTCTGTCCGGGGATTATTATATGCGGGATGGCGACGAAAGGAGTGATAGCCGTGGTCCCCTCCTTTTCCCTCTGCCACAAAAGGTCCTCTATATCCTTTTCCGCGAGGCCTATCTCCTCTGAGACCTTCACGGCCAGACCCGAGAAGACTTCCCCGGCCGCGGTTTTTCCTTTTATGTCCATCACAGCGCAATCCTCTATAAGCCTGTGAAAACGGTCTATGACCAGATCGTCCCTCTGGATGACCACCTGCTTTAACTCTTCCTCAAGAGTGTTATCGGTTATCTTCTTATTGACCACCCTCTCTATAAGATGCAGAAAGGCGTACTCTATTTTATGCCTTTTCCTCCCGTAAAAATAATATATCAGCAGCGACAGGACAAGCAGCGAAACGCTTATCTCAACCGCCGCCAGGCCCATGTCTATTATGAGAAAAGCGAAGATCAGCATGCCCGCCAGATTGGTCCAGGGATACAGGGGGACCTTGAACGAGGGCCTGTAGTTCTGGACCCTTCCCTCTCTGAGAATGATGACCGCGGCGTTTGTCAGGATGTAGAGCGTAAGGATGACCACGGACCCCAGCTTGACCAGTGTCGTCAGGTCAAGAAGAAGGCAGACGAAAATGAAGACTCCGGTAATGGAAACGGCTACCACGGGAGAACGTTTGCGCCTGGTAAGGACGCTGAAAAAACCCGGCAGCAGCCTGTCCTCGCTTAGCGCGAGCGGATATCTCGACGCGGACAATATACCCGCGTTGGCCGTCGTCATGAAGGCCAGAAGAGCCCCTGTGGATATGATAAAAAATCCGGCTTTCCCGAAAAGCTCCCTGCCGGCGTCCGCCACCGGCGTAAGAGAACGGGCAAGCGTCTCGCCGGGCAGCACGCCCACCACCACCATCAGGGTAGCCGCGTATATACAGGTCACCGCGGTTACGGACAATATCATGCCGCGGGGTATGATCCTCGCGGGGTCCTTTACCTCGCCGGATATGCTGGCTATATTAAGAAGGCCGCCGAAAGATATGAAAACAAAACCCGCCGTGGCCAGCACCCTGTTTAAACCGTTCGGGAAAAGAGGAGTGAAATTGCTTTCGGAAAGCCTGCCAGCGCCGCCGAATACCAGAAAAAGCATTATGGCGAAAAGAGCCAGCACCAGCGCCACTTCCAGGGCCGAGGCTTCCTTCACGCCGAATATGTTCAGGAACACAAAAAAGCAGCATATAAAAAAGGAGGACAGCAGGACCGGAAAACCGAAGGCGATATAAAGGATCTCGGCTATGCCGAATATGGCGAAAGCGGATTTAAGGCAGAGCGCCGTCCAGCTGAGCAGCGACGATACCGTCCCCACCAGGGGCCCGAGGCTTCTGGTGATGAAGAAGTAATCGCCCCCGGCTTTCGGCATGGCGGTGGAGAGCTCTATTATGCTCAAGGTCCCCACCAGGGCCAGGATCCCCGCGAGAAAATACGATATGAAGACAAGCGGCCCCGCCTGCGCGTACGCCAGGCCCGGCAGGATGAATATCCCCGAGCTTATCATCGCCCCGGAAGCCAGGCAGAATATGTCCAGAAGGCCCAGCTGCCTTTTAAGCCGGCCCCTCATAAAAGACCCGCTTTCCAGTTCTCGTCCACCCATAGGCCTCGCACCTCGGCCTCAAGCCCCCAGGCGCGGACGTTCTCTACAGCCCTGGCTATCTGCCTCTTGTGCTCCTCCTCCCCCACCTGGTTAGCCGCGCAATCATGGTGCCCGGCGATGACGACTATTCTGGACATGTGTTTAGTGACCGATAATTCAACCCGTTCTTTGACGCTCTCGACGTCAGCGGGAGCGGAATTCTCGCTCAACAGCTTATCAGGCCCGGGTTCGGTGACCATATCGACAAAATCAACCTTGAACCGGCTTTTAATAAAGTCGATAACGGGCTGCTGTACCCGTCCGTCTATACAATTTATCGCTGTGCCGAACATGTTTATCTCCGTTCCCCCGGGCCTCAGTCCCCTTGCCTGTTAATGAAACGTATCAACTCGTAAAGCCTCGCGTAGTCCCGCATGTTGAATTTCATCAAAAGACGCGGGAGCTCCGGGAATTCCCCCTGCTCTTTCTCTTTCCTGGTGGCCCGGGACTGTGTTATCTTGCCTCCGGTGAGGATGTCGCCGAAGCGCCTGTTCATCTCGTCAACGGCCTTCACCGGAAGTCTCTTTTGCAGCCTCAGTACCGTCAGGTCCTTTACATATCTTATGGAATGATACACCTTGTAAAAATCCTCGATGTACGAGACGGCCTCATCCACGCTTCCAGTGATATGAAAAAGCCCGAGGTCTTTCTTATCTATATAACCCGCGGCCGCCATCTGGCGCGCCATGAACCTTTTCCAATGCGTCCAGTAGGTAGAGCCTTCCGGCTCCATCAGCAATATGGGCCTGGGCCTGGACTTGCCGGTCTGGACGAGCGTGAGCATCTCGAAGCCCTCGTCGTTGGTGCCGAACCCTCCCGGGAAAAGCGCGGTGGCGTCCGTCTCTTTTACGAATATGAGCTTCCTGGTGAAAAAATACTTGTAGTTGATTATCTTGTCCTTTTCGTCTATGTGAGGATTGGCTTTCTGCTCGAAAGGCAGGTTGATATTGAGGGCGAACTCCCTGCCGGCCAGCGCGCCTTTATTGCCCGCCTCCATGACCCCGGCTCCGCCTCCCGTCACGATCATGTAACCTTTTTTAGTGAGCCTTCTGGTGAATTTTTCCGCCATCTTATATTCGGGGGAGCTTTTTTTCGACCTGGCGGAACCGAATATCACCACCTTTTGCACGCCCCTGTAGGGGGAGAATATCTTGAAGGAATAACGCAGCTCTTTGAGCGCGTTGTTGGCGAGCTTGAGGTCCCCCCTGTCGCTTGATTCCAGCCCGAGCTTCACGGCGGTGGTGAGTATCTCCATGATGAGACGGTTATTGGACGGCGGCTCAGCCGCCACGCGGCGGGCTATCTCTTCGATGAGGCCGTCTATTCTTTCAACGCCCGTGGAGTAGCCTTTTCTGTTTCCGGATGACCGGGATGCGCCTCTCATTGTTTCTCTATCTCTTCCTCGACCTCTTCGGCCCCCTCGGCGTAGAACTTTTCCTCGTCCGGGGCAAGCTCCTTGAGAAGCCTCAGGAATTCGCCGGCGTGGACGCGTTCCTCGTCCGCGATATCCTTCAGGACCTCCTGCGCCAGTTTGTTGTCCGTCGACTCCGCCAGCTGCATGTAAAGCTGCACGGCCTCGTACTCCGCCGCGATCATGAACCTTATAGCCCTGACCAGTTCCTCAGGTGTGACCTTCCTGCCGTTGGCAAGGCCTGAAAATGGATTTCCGAATTCCGGCATAGTTGCGTCCTCCCTTCTTTATTGCATAATTGACATGCCTGTCTTACAAAGATATTTTTTTGCCTGGCCGGCTCGCTCCATCCCCGGCACGCAGGATCTCATCGGCCATACGCTCCGCTATGCGGCGGTCCCCCGGAGAGTCGTATTCGGAGGCCTGACGCATATGCACGTGGTCCGCAAAGACGTCGTCCTCAGAGTCAACGAACATGAGGGACAGATCCACGCTGCGGAAGCCGTTCTCCCCGGAGACCTCCTCCAACTTCTGCCGCAGGACCGGGTAAGCCATGTCCAGGAACTCGAGCCTGCCCGGTCCGCCGTCCTTCTTTGTAACGCGCCTTATGGCCTTTTTATCCGTCCCGTTAAGCGCTTTGTTCTCAAGCGACAGATATGGCTGGAGGAAATGTATATATTCGGCTCCGGCCCCTCTAGAAATATAATACGCTGACAACTGCGTGTCCACAAAAAAATCAAGTCTGTCGGGGTCTTTTATCTCTTCCGGCCATCGTTTTACTTTTTTATTTCCCGCGAAGAACTTCCTGTAGAAAGCCGATCTGTTCAGCATCACGGACAGGTTGGTCCAAAACGCCCCCTGTCCCGTCCTCGGGTCGAAAAGCTTCTGCATGACTGAATGTACCCTGCACCAGCGGACGTTAGGGAATGGCTCCCTGAAGCCCCCTCTCCCCGTCAGCGCCCCCAGGTCATTGTTACCGTTGAGGACCACAACAAAGTCCGGCTGGAAATGCACCCCCTCAAAAGCCAGCGTAGCCAGGGACACAGAACTGTTACCGCCCGGGACGGCCATGTTCATGACCTCCCACGGCCGCCCCGTCTTTTCGGAAAGTATCTCCTGCAGATAACCTGCTATGGTCGCCTGGTCGGAAATATGCATGGAAGAATATGCGGCGCTGTCACCGAGAAGGATCACCCTCTTTACCCCGGCGGGCTTTTCCCTTGGCAGCTCCGGCCCCCTCCAGCCGTATTTATTGACCGACATGAGCTTGAACCGAAAACCCGGCGTCATCCTGTGCGCGGCCCACGGGTGATAAGTGTAAGAAGCGTTGCTATCAGTTATCTCCAGCATGTGCTCAGGCAACCCGCCGAAAAGCCTCGTCAAAACCTCAAGTCCAGCCGCGGCACAGATGACGAATATCACTGTAAAACCGACGAGAGCTAAAATGTTAATCGGCTTGTTCATATCATGCCCCGCGCGCGGGAGTAAATGTCCCCGACAGCTTAATAACAGAGACCAGGATACCCGCGTGTGTCCAGAACATCATCGCGAGTTTCAGCGAAAAAAAGTTGACGTCGAAAAAACTCTGCACTGCGAAAGCGAAAAGGCCGGCCGCAATTCCCAGTATGACCGCCCGGAAAAAGACAACCTCCCCTGACGGAACCGCGCTCCCCAACCTGATGAACCTCACGGACGCGATCCTCAGAAGTCCGAAAAGCACCCAGAGGAACGCCAGGATCCCGAATACGCCCGTTTCGGCCGCAAGATGCAGGTAGGAATTATGGGGGTATACCCCGCCGTATTCAACGGCCTTGTACCGAGGCGCGATCTCGCTGTAAAGCCCTACCCCTATCCCCAAAAAGGGGTTGTCCTTCAGGATCTTCACAGGTTCCCGCCAGATCGGCAGATGCCATGTCGTTTTCGAGATGGTCCCGGCCCTTTCCGCGACCTGCCCCGGGAACAGAAGGACCAACAAAGCGCAGATCACAAGCAGGACAATAACAATGGTCTTCCTGGCGTAAGCGCCTATGAGCATAAGCGCCGAGCCGCCCCCCAGAAAGGCCCCTCTTGAGAAAGTAAGGATAAGGCTTACTGACGAAAGAATGAAAAGCGCGGAAGTGAAGACCTTCCTTCCGGCGAACAAAAGGAATGTTACGACCAGCGGCATCACCAGGATGAGGTACGCCGCGAACGAATTAGGGTGCTTAAAAAAAGCAGTGATTCCCGCCCTTATGATCGGATAATGCCTCACGAGGTCGGCCCCGGTGAAATGCTGGAATAGCCCGTCCAGGCAGGCCAGAAAGAGGATCGAGAATATCACCGCTATAGAGCGTCTTACTTTCGCGGCCGAATCGAGGGTCTCGGCGGCGATAAAAAAGACAAGGACATACTCAAGCGGCTTGGTAATGAACGCCATGAGGCTCATCGCCGGCATTTCGCTCAGCGCAGATGACACCAGCGATGCGCCCAGAAAACAATATACCGGCAGGTCAACGGGGGTGCGCATTGGCATCATCATCACGGCGCCTCTTTTAATTCGGGCTTTCACATGCGGCGCGCCGCTCCGGGAGACAGCGAGCGCCCTCTTCATGAGGGCCAGGAAAATGAGAGATACGGCCAGGATTTCGGCCAGGCTGTTGGATACAGGGACGAAAAAGAGCAGAAGATAAAGGGCGTATTCCATCAAGATGTCGATAACGCCCGCTATACCATCCGCCCGTCTAACTGCCACCTTCAATACGCGCCCCTGCCTTTTATCACTATGGGAATTGTCATGAACATGATCTTGAGGTCCAGACCGGGGGAGAAATTGGAAACATACCACAGGTCCCATTTAATGAACCTGTTGAAGGATACGTCATTCCGTCCGCGGACCTGCCAGAGCCCCGTCATGCCGGACTTGACCCTCAGGCGCTTCAGCTGGGCCAGGTCGTTCTCGTCTATCTCTTCGAGGACGAGGGGCCTCGGGCCCACCAGGGACATGTCGTTCTTTATGACGTTCAAAAGCTGCGGCAATTCGTCAAGACTGTACCTTCTCAGGAACCTCCCCAACCTTGTGATCCTGGGGTCGTCCTTTATCTTGAACAGCGGGCTTTCCACCTCATTGAGGCCTCGAAGGCCCTCTTTCATGAGTTCGCTGCCCCTTTTCATAGTCCTGAACTTGTACAGGTTGAATACCCTCCCGTTGCCGCCCCTTCTCTTATTGACGTAAAAAGGCGGCCACCCGTCGTCCAGCATGATGGCAACGCTGATCAGGGCGAAGACCGGCATAAGAAGCACGGATAAGGCCAGGGAGATACAGAGGTCCATCAACCTCTTGGTGAAGAACACCGCCTCAAGCTTCTTCCTCTCGCAGAACTCTATAACGCTGATATCGCCGATGTCGTATTTCTTGAGCATGCTCATCTCCGGCGAAGAAGCACTGCCGAAGACCTTCATGCCGATATTGTGTTCTCTGGCGGTCCCGGCTATATCCTCTATCGTCCCGGCATCTATTTCCTCGTCGACGAAGATCTCGTCGACGAAATTCCTGTGTATCACGTTCTCAAGATCCCCGATGCCCGAGGGCAAGATATATTTCCCGCACTCTTCTGCCGGCCTGCCGTCACTGATTATGAGCCCCACCACCCTGAAGCCCAGATACGGTCTCTTGTCCAGTTCGCCGACAAGCCTCTTCGACGGCCCGCAGCTGCCCACTATCAGGGTATCCAGGTTATTCAATCCGCGCGATACCAGGTAGCGTACAGCGAGCCTTTTGAACGCCCGCCAGAGACACAGGACAGCTGTCATAAGCGCCGCGTGTGAGGCGAACTGGATATAGAAAACTTCGTGAATACCCGTCAAGGCGGCGGCCGCGGAGGTGATGATGAAAGCCGCCAAAGCGGCCTTCACGACGTTCGCGGACTCGGCCGCTATCGAGAGGGCCCTTTCCGTCTTATACATGTGCATGCCGGCCAGAAGCAGGACGGTTATCGCTCCGAAGAAGGCCCGCAGTAACCCCTCACGGTCCCGCAGCACGGCCAGGTCTCCCCCGCAGGAAAGATAGAGACATGCGGATATGACAAGGATATCAATAAGCAGGTATATCCTGTGTATGCCATCGCCTTGCGGGGCGTGATGCGACTTGTCCGTCATCCCGGTCCTTATCTTTCGGTAAGCTTGAGTTCCAGCGTTTGGTTCACTTTCTCGACGCTGTGTGCGTTCCAGTACCAGTCTATCGTCTTGTGCAGTCCTTCAACGAAACTGGATCCCGGCTCCCAGCCCAGCAGTTCTTTCGCGAGGGTGTTATCCGCTACCCGGTTATAAGGCCCGGTGGGCATGTCCGGGAGAAGCCTGATCTCAGCGTGATGCTCCGTGTAGTTCATGATCTCCCTTACAGCGTCCTTGACTGTTATTCTCTCGCTGGTGCCTATGTTGACCGCGGAGCCGTCATCTATCTTCTCGGCGGCAAGGATGATGCCCCTGACGGTATCCTCCACATATGTCCAGTTCCTTACCTGCTCGCCCGTCCCCCATACTTCATAAGGGTCCTGCTTGATAAAGGCCCTCGCTATCATGGCCATTATGGCGTGGTTCTCTATTCCCCGCGGGCCATAGACCGTAAAAAGCCTGCAGGAAGCCGACTTCATACCGTAATCCTTGTAGTAAGCCCTCAGGGTGACTTCGGCCATAAGCTTAGCCCAGCCATACGTGTTGTCTGAATCATAAGGAGGGCCAACCATATCCTCGGTCAGGTACAGGACCTGCTTCGGGTCAGTCTGCAGATGGTTCGGATAAACACATCCCGAAGACGCAAAAACGAACTTCTCAACGCCCTCCTCATATGCGGCCTTGATAAGTATGCCGTCCAGAGCCAGATTCGTTGCGCAAGCCGCTGGGTGCAGATCCACGTAACCTCTGCCGCCGTGGTCGGCGGCCAGGTGAAAAACGACATCCATGTCCATCACCATTTTCTGCGCCACCCCGGGGGACAACAGGTCATCCCCGTGGAAAAAGACCTTTCCGTCGCTTATGTATCGTTGTATGTTCTGGAGCTTACCGCTACTCAGGTTGTCCACCACTCTGATCTTATTCGCTCCTCTGCGGATCAGCTCATCTACCAGATGGGAACCCACAAAAGAAGCGCCCCCGGTAACCAGCACTTTTTTGCTATTCCAGTCCATATTTTCGCCTCCTCCTTAAGTTTTTTCTGCCGCCGCGCGTGCGCGGCCATTTACTGCGTTCTCATAAACCCGCTCAAACCGGCAGGCTATTGTTTCAAACGAAAAAAATTCTTCGGCGGCCCTGCGCGCGTTGGCGCCCCACCTCTCGAGCCGGCTCTCATCACGGAGAGCGCCGCATATACCTTCGGCGTAGCTGACAGGGTCGCTCCCGGTCAATACGCCGAAGTCATGCTCGGCGACCATTCTTGAGGCATCACCGACCGGATTGGAGACGACCGGCCTCCCGGCCGCCATGTAATCCCCGATCTTCCCCGGAAACCTGGCCCGGTTAGCTATATTGTCGGACAGCGGCATGAGGCAGAGGTCAGCCGCCGAAAGATATAAGTTCAGCCTCTCCCTGGACACCTTGCCGGGCGTAAGGACCCTTCCCCTCAGGTCTCCGTCTATCCCCGGCTTTGTCCCGGTGATCACAAGTAATGTATCGGGCCTTTTTCTTAAAACTTCCCTGAAGGCCGCGAAAAGAAGATCGAGGTCATAACGGGCGAAAGTCGCGAAGATCAGTACCTTATGGTCGCGGGGGATGCCCAGTTCACCCCTGGCGTATCGCTTATCCATGACCTTTATGCCGTCAACGTCGCATCCGTGCGGTATGATATCAATTCCTGAGCTCTCAGGCATAAGGCCCAAAAGCCTTTCTTTCAGCGCGCGGCTTATTACGGTGCTCTGGTCGGCTTCTTTCCTGAAGCTCTCCTCAAAATATGTCTCTACCGGCTCGAACAGCCTGTTCATCAGCGGGTTTTCCCGCAAGTGGGACGCGCCGCCCCTGCCCCACCAGTCGGCCCAGTCTATCACGAGAGGTATTCCCCTGCTTTTTTTCAGGTAAAGAGCCGGGTAAATAACGACGGGCCTGCAGTCGAAAGCGGTGATCACATCGAAAGACCTGCCCCTGAGGTATTCTGTTCTCCTTAAAGCGTTCAACAGGCCCCATCCGTTCCTGAGCCTGCCGAAGAACAAGTCCGGCGCCTCTACGATAACTACACCGCTGAGCTCGTACTCCCTGAACGAGAATAGTTCCCCGGGGGAGGTGGTGACAACGGTGGCCTCATGCCCCCTTTTAGCCAGGGCCCTGGCAAGTTGGAAGGCCCTGTTGAATGTCCCTTCCCATACCCGGTTGTGGTTAAGCATCAGTATCTTCATCGCTTAGCTCTGTTTATAGTATACGGCCTCCCCGGCCCCTAATCCTAACGGTATGTAATTAACTTTCCCCTTTAAGCTGTCCGCGTCCAGAACCCTCCAGCAGTCGATAATGGTCTTCCTCTCCCCGTCCGCAGCAAGGTCCATCACGTTTATACCCTTGAATTCCTCCCACGGCTCAACGACCACTATTGTCCCGGCTGCGCTCACGCAGCCCTCCACAGATGACGCAAAACTCACTCTGTCACCCAGGACCTTCCGGGCGTTCTCGATCGCCTGAGGGTCATAAGCAGTTACGGAGATCCCTTCGCGTAAAAGCGCCTCTACGAGCTTGATCCCCTGGGATTCCTCCACGACGCCGGTGTTCGGCTTATAAGAAAGCCCCAGAACGGCGGCTTTGTCGGTGCCGGGGCCGGTTGACAGTATCAAGTCCACAAGCTCCTGGATCTGAATATCGTTGATATTGTCGGTAGCCCTGAACAGGCTCGTGGGGGCCCCTATTCTCTCGGCGACATATCCAAGGGCCACGTTATCCCTAGGAAAGCACGGCCCGCCGTACCCCATCGCGCCCTTAAGGTACCTGTGGCCTATGCGCTTGTCCATCCCCAGAGCGCCGGTAACAACGTCCACGTTCCCGCCGGGCAGCCTCTGGCACATGCTCTTTAGCATGTTCGCGTAGGATATCTTGGTCGTTATAAAGGTGTTGACGGCAAGCTTGGTCACTTCCGCGTTGATGAAATTCATCCTGGCGACCCCGGGCTCGTTGTCGCAGACGACCCTGAGAACCGCTGAAAGGACCTCTCCTGACTTCACGTCAGACTCGCCGATGAGCAGGAAATCGGGGTTCATGAAGTCGTGTATGACGCTGCCCAAAGCTATGAATTCGGGGTTATAGCAAAGGCCGAAATCCTGTCCGCATTTTTTCCCCGATACTTCCTCAAGCACGCCCCTGATCGGTCCTTCCATGCTCCCCGGCATGACGGTGCTGGTGATGACAACCAGGTGGAACTTTTTCTTTCGTATAAGGGCGACCCCTATCCGCTGGCAGGCGTCAAGGACGTGGTCGTTCGAAAAACTGCCGTCTTCCCCGCTGGGCGTTGGCACGACGACGAAGGTTATGTCTGACGAGTTCACTGCTGTGTCCATATCCACTGTCGCCCTGACACGTTTTTTGTTAGCCGCCAGCATCTCCCGGAGCCCGGTCTCCTTTACCGGGGACCCTCCCGAGTTGACCATATCAACCCGCGCCCTGTCGAGGTCAGTGCCGATGACATGAAGACCTTTTTGGGCAAAACAAGCTATCATGGGCATGCCGAGTTTCCCTAAGCCCACGACGGAAACGGTGCTGATCCTGTGCTTTTTTATCTCCTTCATGAACTTGCTCTTCATTTTAATCCTCTTCGCTTTTAATGTATATTCTTCACTGTAATATCCGATCACTTTGACCCCGATATACTCAAGAGATCTCGCCATCCTGCCGAAAGCGCCCCTGGCCTTATAAAGGACCTTCAGCGCGAGTTTTAACGTTAACTTGCCGGGCGCCCTGAGGGCATACTGTAAAAAACGCAGTTTTCTGCTGCATCGAAGTTTCATGGTGAACCCCCAGAAATCCACGCCGGCGTAAGCCCTTTTTCTCAGCCGCTCACTGGATAGATGTCCCCGGAGATGCCTGTCGATCACGCTTTTCTTAGCCCGGACCATCATGTCTATGACCTCCGGGCTGGAGCCCTCCGAACCTGTGTGGTAGCGGTATTTAGATATAAAACCCGGGGCCTTCTTCATGGGGAATAACGAACCTATCCTCACCCACATTTCGTAATCCGGGCAGGTCGCCAGGGTCGCATCCGCGTACAGGCCGACTTTTTGCAGAGCGGTACGCCTGATAAAAGCCGCCTGGGCGGGGAGGACTATCTCACAGCAGAAAAGCTTATCGTAATCGTACGGCTCGGGCCCGTACTGGGCCCCTATGGTCCTGCCGTTCTCGTCGATTATGAACTCGTCCCCGTATATGACCGCGCATTCCGGATATTTTTCCATGTTCTTTACGGCCCAGGACGCGGCGTGAGGAAGCAGCGTATCGTCCGCGTTAAGGACAAGGATGATATCGCCCCCGCACCGCTTCAGCGCTTTGTCCAGACCGTCAGCCTGTCCGCTGTCGGGAGCCGAGGCCCAGTCGATCTTCCCGTCGTACTTTTTCAATATATCCACGGTGCCGTCGCTGGACCCCCCATCCTGAACTATATGCTCAACACGCGTATAGTCCTGCTCAAGCACGCTTTTCACGCAGTCTTCGATGTATCCGGCGCAGTTGAAGACCGGCGTCACTATGGATACTAAAGGTCTATCTTCTGTCATCTTGGTATGGCCGCTATGTTCCGGGAAAAACTCACATCGAGCTTTCCCTTCGGTTTTATAAAGTCACCCGTCTCTTCGGACGCAGCGAGAACGTCGTACCCGCTTTGATCCAGCAGCTCGAGCACTTCCTCGGCGCTGCGACCCTGCCCGCGGAGAGCTTCATCAAAAAGCTCCAGGAGAAGAACGGGCCTGTCCCCGGCAAGCCTTTTTCTCATGCCCTGAAGGACGAAATATTCATGCCCTTCAGTGTCTATCTTCGCAACGTCTATCTTCCCGATACCCAGCCTGTCCGCGACTTCGTCCAGGCTTTCCAGTTGTACCAAAACATTGTCTATCTCGGTAACTCCCGGGTATACGAATTCCCCGAATGTGTTCTGCCCGGATTCATTCAGGCCGGATATGCGGAGTTTGCATTTCTTTCTTGAATCCGAGATGCCGATGTTAAAAGCCCTGACGTTGCCCAGCCTGTTCAGTCTGACGTTCTCCTCCAAACTTCTGAACTCCCGCGGGCTCGGCTCAAAGGCGGCCACAAGCCCCCGCGGCCCCACTTTAGCCGCGGCCCAGACCGTATACAAACCGAAGCAGGCACCTATATCCAGGAAGGTCATGCCTTCCCTGAGGTGTTCGGAAAGAAAGGCCATCTCATTCGGCTCGTAAGTGCCCGAATTATACATGTTGCGGGATGTCGTGTCGCACAGCACAAGCTTGTACCTGTGCCCCTCCCCGCTCTTTACCCTGACCGGCATCTCGGGGGCCTTCTCCATAACGGTTTCAAAGACCTTTTTTCTGAGGTCTTTCCGGAAGGGGCTTTCCGCGTCGTCTTCCACCGCGTCACACTTCCAGTGAGGCCACTTCATGTCCATATCCCGCTTCTTGGCTATCTTCCCGGCAAGCCAGCCAAGCGCTGACACGGGGATCTTCTCAACATAATTATGTATCGTTCTCTCTATATCCAACGTGCCGACTCCATGTGCCTGTAGGCGTTATGTAAAAAAACCGTAAATCTCAGGATATATGTCCCTGGCGTCCCGCAACAACACGTCGCTCAGGGGTTCTCTCGATGCGATAATGACCCGGCGCATAACGCTGCCATCGCGCCAGTGAGAGCCGTCGTCCCTGGCGGCATACTTATAGTCCCGGTGTTCCGGCCTCACGGACGGAAGATATATATTGCTGAAACCCTCCGACAGCAGAAGCATAAGCACGTAACTCTCGCTCGGCCGGCAGCCGATGCCTGAAAGAGCCTGATCGTTGTCGCCTGATTCCCGCACGAGCTGCATTACAGGCGCACGGCTGTCGGTGACGCATGTCTCGAGAAGTAGCGTTCTTCCGCAGGCGCGCGCGAGGTTCCTTATCGCCGCCGCCGGATTCTCAAGATGGTAAAGGAGCCCGTAGCAGAACACTATATCGAACTGCCCGTAAGCCCTCATGCTTTCCTTCTCGACGTCTGCTACGGTGGCATTGAGCCGGGGGTAGTTCTTTTTAAGCATTGTGATATTTTCTTCCCTTGCGTCTAGGCACATGACGTCGCATCCCTTACCGGCGAAGTAACCGGCAAGATGCCCGACCCCGCAACCCGCGTCCAGGACGGTTTTACCCGAGAGCTCCAACCCCAGCCTGTCAAGGTGGTCGAGACGGGCCTTATTTATCTCCATGCTTCCCTTCTCGTCGAAGGTGGCGGTGCCCCTGCTTTCGGATGAACTGAACCATCCTTCCGTGAAGGCGTGGCGCGACCTTCCCGGGACGACCCCCTTGTTGACGAAGGTCAGGTTCTCTTCCTGACCGTGTGTCTGCTTCTCCGCACCTTTCAGCTCGAATCCTTGTTCTGTCAGAAAATCCACCACGACCTGCCTCGAGTTCCGGCCTCCTTCGTATACTGGAAGCGGGGTAAGGTACACCTCGACGACGATCTTTCTGACGTCCCTTATGCGGTCACCGGCCGACATCAGGACGTCCAGGTCGGAACCCTGTGCGTCTACCTTCAGACAGTCCACCCGGCCTATTCGCATGTAATCGAGGAACGTATCCAGCCTGATAGTGGGAACGTACACTTCTTCCACGGTCCTTAAATCACCCCCTCCTTTCCACTTTTTAACACCTTCTTCGTGGAAAGGGAAAAGGGAACTGGTGGCGCTGTCACTGCCCACATAGAACCTTGAGACGCCGTTGGAAATCGTGACCGCCATGGGCATAGCTATGAAGTTGCTCAGGATCCCCGCGCGTTCACATATCACCCTGGGATCCGGCTCAAAGGCGTATACCATGATGCCGGGGTCTGACTGTGCCTTCTCGAAGGTCTTCTCCCCGCGGTGCGCCCCTACGTCGACCCATATCTCATTTATTGTCCCGTTGTCCATTTTTATGCTTTTCCAGCCGGGGCCATGCCGGCCAAACGCGCGCGGAATTCCGGGTGGTCTTTGAGAAAAACTTCCTGCAGCCTCTCAAAAGCCTCCACCCATTCCGGCTTGTGATCATATCCTCCCTTTACCTTTAAACATCCGAGAGAGTCCTCTATCCACCTTCTCTCCGGCTCCAGATCCAGGAACCCGGCGAGCCTCACAAGCATGTCTTTGTTAAGTTCGTCCTGGAAAAAGTAAAAGAACCTTCCCGGGTGTTCCTTCCTGAGGTCCAGGAACCATTTGAATTCCAGCATTATCTTCTCAAGGACGTATTCGACGGTGTATTCCTGTCCGTTCCTCTCCGCGATCGGCTTCCAGGCCCGGCCGACCCTGTGGTTGGAAACGGCGCAGTCTATAGGGTTCCTGACAGGCAGCAGGAACCTGAGCTTGGCGTTCTTCCTGAAAATGCCTTTAAGGTCCACGTTGTTATCGCGTATATGGTTGGATATGAAGCGCGGCTCCTTCCAGGCTATGCACCTGATCCGGTCCTTCAGCAGGGAGGTGCCGTACCTGCCTGTATATGTCATCTTCATCTCGGGGTGCGAAAAAGCGTGGCTGTAAGCTATGGATCCGCCGTACCCGCCGCTCATGCCGCGCTGGGAAGCGAAGATCATATACTGGCAGAACTTGTCGAACTTCCTTTCCGAATAATCCATGAAGAAGTTCAGCTTTCTCCTGTCGGTTATCCTTCTTGACCCGTGGTTCATCACCTGGCAGTGCGGGTGCAAAAACAGCATCGCGCTCGTAAGAGTCGTAAGGTTCCTGTAAGGCCCGAGGAACAGGCACACAGAGCCAAGTTCACTCTTCTGGCGTTCCGTCAGTTCCGACCTGCCGTCCAGCCACAGCCATAGAAACCTTTCCTTGAGGGTGAGAAGGTTGATCGTCTTCGGGCCCCTCGGTTTAGCGACTTTTCTTACGCCCCCGTAGTTCTTTTTCATGTTTTCTTTCATGATATTGTGTACCCTAATATTTCCAGGTAGTCCCCTATTCCCTTCAGAGCCACTTCGATATCTTCTTCGCTGAAGACCTCGCGCCATTCCCCGGGCACGCCTCTCCGGTAATGCGAACCTGCGTCCGTCTGGCCGGGGACCCGCCCCCCGCTCAGCCTCATGAAATCATTACGTTCCACGGACCTGGCAATATCGGCGGAGGTATGTTCTATCCCCAGGTATTCCAGCGCCGCTTTAAGATACCTCGGCGCGTCCGCGACCAGGTCCTCGTACCTGACTGGAAAACACCTTCCCGAGACAAGCCAATCCACTGCCCGCCGCTTCACATAATCCCTGAAAGACGAAGCGAATATCATGTCCCTGCGCATCATCCTTGATATGGCCCTGTCCCCGCTCCACTGGCGCCTGAGCAGGATCCTGGCGTTCTCCAACGCCGGCAGGTCCCCGTAAGGAAGTATCCCCTTAAGGGCCCGCAGGTGGCAGTCAGATATAAGCGCGTCCAGCGGGTTACGGTAGAGCAGCAGCATCCTCAGGTTCGGTCTTACAGCCGGGTCCAGTATGCCTGAATGCAGATCATAGACGAAATGATCATACACGAGGCAGTGGGAAGCTTCCCTGTCGAGGGCGTTTATGAGCCTTCTACGAGACCTGCTCACGATCCTGTCAAACGGCTCCTCCCCGAGAACGTCCGATATCATCTTCTTCAGCCAGTGGGTACCCGCGCGCGGATAAGAGGTCATTACATAAAGCGCGCCTTCTGTTCTTTTCGGAGCATTACGCCCTAATTTCCTCAAAGCCGTCAACATGCCGTTCCCTCCGCGGGCCCTTCATACAGAAGGTCGAACCATATATAGTCACTGTCGTGGAACTCGCAGCAAAGCACTGTCCTGAACCTGCCGCTGCTAAGCAGATCCGTCAGCTTGGGCAGGTCATACCATTCTACCCAGGGAGTGTTCTCACCGTCCGTCTTCCCGCCCCACTGTTCAAAAGGCAGCCTTCCCTCCCTTATCCAGCGGCTCTCAGGATAAGCCAGCTGGAGCCAGCGCCCGCCGGGTCTGAGATGCCTCAACAGTTCGTCCGCCTCCGGCTTCAGCACCTCGAACGGGGCGTTATGCAGCGAGCCGATGGCCATTACATAATCGTAATCCTTAGCCAGCGAGCGTAAAGTGTCCACATCATCCATTACCATGAAATCAACATCCGACAGCCTCTTGATGCCGCACACTCGCCTGACCAGTTCGATGTTGCTTGTCGCGAGGTCGACAAAGGTCACCTTCGCGCCCCGCTCGGCGAAAGTGATCCCGTCGATCCCCAGGCCGCAGCCTATATCCAGGACCTTTTTGCCTTTCATGCTGTCGGCGTAAAGCGTCTGGTACCAGCCCCGTATCCTGAAACGCGACCCCAGGGAAGTATCCCTGTAGGCCTCTGTCCATCTTTTTAGAAGTTCGCCGTCGGAAAGCCTGAGAAGGTCCACTGTCCTCCCCCGACCCATCTTCGTCGTGGGAACCTCACCCCATTTTCCCCTAAGGAGCTCAAAAGGCCTCTTCCATTTCACGATACTGTCCATATTTTAATTCTCCTTGTATGTGTTCTTCAATGCCGTCACGGCACCTCGTAGCCAAGTATCCCCAGATAATCCCCTATCTGTTGCCTTAGTATCTCAAGGTCCTCGCAGTCAAAAACTTCACGCCACTCTCCCGGAACCCCTTTTCTATAATGTGAGCTGGGGTCCACTTCACCCGGAGAGCGCCCATCGCTCAATGTGTTGAAGTTGTAAAGTCTTATCGCCCTGTCTATGGCTCCGGCTGAATGTCTGATCTTCATGTGGTCCGCCACCCTGCCGAGCTGACCGGAGGTGTCCTCCACGAGGTCTTCATATCGGACCGGGAAACACTTATCTGAAAGTCGCCAATCCACCACCCTGCGCCTGACGTATTCCCTGAAAGACGGGCATACCATCCGGTCCATCTCGCCGCAACGAGCACCGGCCCTGCCGTTCTTCTCCGGATGCCTAATGTAATATTTTATGTTCTCGATTACGCTCATCTCGGGACATGGCAGCGTTCCGTTCATGCCCCTTACATGAAAGTTGGATATCAGCGTATCCAAGGGGTTCCTGTACAAAAGGACCATGCGAAGCCTATGGTCACGCGCGGGGTCAAGGATACCAGAGTGCACGTCGTGGTCAAAATGGTCATATATCAGCGTGTACCGGGCCTCGTTCTCGAGTGCTTCGCGCAGCGCTTCATCGCACCTGTTCAGGCGCCTCTCCAGGGCGTGTTCCCCGAGGAGGCTCGATATCATGAACTTCAGCCAGTGGGTGCCTGAACGGGGCAGCGACGTCATCACCCGAAGCGTCGGAAAAACCTTTTTATACACCCTTGTCATGTATCTGAAAGCTTTCATGCTATCCTGTGTTTTCTTCCCTTCTTAAGATCAGCCTCATACTTTTCCAGTATCTCGTTCGCCGGGCCATCATCCACAAGAAGGCCTCTTTTAAGGTATATGCACCGGTCCGCCAGAGACTGAAGGACCCGGGTGTTGTGCGAAGCGACAAGTATGGTCTTTCCCTGCACTGATATCTCCCTCATCTTCTCGATGCACTTTTCCCTGAACCCTATGTCGCCGGCCGAGAGGACCTCGTCTATAAGCAGGACTTCCTGTTCAAGTATCGTTGATATCGAAAAAGCCAGCCGCGATTTCATTCCCCTGGAATATCTCTTTACCGGCGTGTCTACGAACTTGCCGATACCTGAGAATTCGAGGACTTCTTCGAACAGACGGTCAATATCACGCTTCCTCATACCCAGAATCGTGCCGTTCAGGTAGATATTCTCCCTGCCTGTGAATTCCTGATTGAAACCTATGCCCGAGGACAGAAGCGCGCAGACCTCGCCGCGGATAACAGCCCTCCCCTTCGTTGGATGCGTGACTCTTGACAGTATCTTGAGCAGAGTGCTCTTGCCGGCGGCGTTCTTACCCACTATACCGACTATTTCACCCTCTCCTACGTCAAAAGACACGTCCTTCAGCGCCCAGAAAGATTCCCTGCGCACGAATATGCCTCCGTGCTTCCTTACCATGTACCTCTTACTGAGCCCCCTGACCCTTATGACCGTTTTGTCTCTATCCATATCTCCCTAAGATCCCCCTGTCCAAAGCCTTGATCCTACGCGTGAAACTCCCGCTATTCGTCCCCTTTTTCCATCTGTACCTCTTAGCTTTTTTAGTTAATGTTCCAAAAAGGTGTATTCTCGCGAACATCAGGGAGTAAAGTAATTGGCTGATCTTCAGATTCCGCAAGGTCCTGTTGGTCAGCAGGAACATTATTTGAGATGATATTCTTTTCCCGACCCAGGCATATTCTCTTTGCAGGAAGAATAGCCTGTTTAAATAAGTATCTTCCACGCCGTCGAAGGTCCCCTTTGTGTATCCATCCTTGAAATCGGCATTGATAATACCCTCTTTTTCCGCTTTTGAATACAACTCGGTCCCCGGGTAGAGGGTCAAGGAGAAAAGGTCCAGCTTATACGGCGGAGAAAGCCTGGTCAAAAACATCAGCGTGTCTATCAGGTCCTCCTCGGTCTCCCAGGGATTATCCAGGATAATATCATATCCTACAGACGGCTTCTCGATGTCATTCTTGAACCCGCTCAGGATGCTCGCGCTTTTCTCGATCTGTTCATTGGAAAAGCATCTGTTATATAACTTCTTGGTCCTCTCGCTAGCCGTTTGAATCCCCATTCTTATATGCACCATGCCCGCTTCCGGCAAGGATTCCAGTTTCTCCCTGCTTACCGTAGCGGGAGTGACCCCGTTCACTCGTAAGAATAAATTGACCTTATCTTTGTACTTTTCAGCGAAATCCTTGATCTCTTCCTCAGTGCGGACAAAAAAGTCGTCATCCCCTATGTTCACTCTTTCGATGAAAGGTAAAGATTTTTTCGCCTCGACTATCTCCTCTATCAGGCTGTCAATATTCCTTTTCCTCAGGACTTTTTGCCCCGGATACATCGCGTTATATGTGTTATTGCAGCAGTATGTACACGAAAAGGGGCACCCCCTCACGCTGAAAACCTGGTATCTTGTGCCGAACCATTTCTTTAATACCTTCTCTTCCATCTTTTGCATACGCCCTTGTAGCAAAACATAGTGGCTTTTAAAATCATGGTCGGGAAAAGGGATCGCGTCCAGGTCCTGGATCAGGGGGCGTACTTTATTCCTGACAATGCTTTCCCCGTTATTGAACCATATTCCCTCCACGTCGTGGAAAGCCTCTCCATTTTCCATCTTTCCCGTCAATTCCACAAGCGCCTCTTCGCCTTCACCCACGCAGGCCATGTCAGCGTATCTCAGGCTTTCATCGGGCATTACTGTCGCATGCATCCCTCCCCAGATTATCGGAACATCTAATTCCTCCTTCAAGTTCTGGGTTATCTGGGCGGCGTTGTTAAAATAGTTGGTCGTCACGGATATGCCTATCAGGCCGGCCTCTTTGGAGAATTCGGTAATATCATCCAACTCTTTTTGATCGTATCTTTCAGCGAAATATTTCGGTATAAACGCGAGTTTAACATCATGGCCTTCTTTCTTTAGGCATGATGAGAGGATCCTTAAACCGTAATCCCGGCCCTTCAAGTATGGCGATAATAAAACGACCTTCATGTTCCTGTTCCGTAAAAACAAATTATACTATATCCGCGAACGTCCTTTCCGTCGCGTTGAAATACATGATCCCGGATACGAATATCACCGCTGTCAGCAGGACCGACATCGCCAGCGATCCTGTATTTATATCACCAGTTCCGAGTATAAGCGCCCTGTGCGCGTCTATAATCCCGCTCATCGGGTTCAGGTACAAAGCCCATTTATACTTCCCCGCCATGGAGGTGGGATATATTACTGGCGTGAGGAACATGAGAACCCGTGTGAATATGGGGACAATGTGGCCTATGTCCCTGTACTTCACGTTTATGGCGGAGAACCACAGGCTCATGCCGAAGGTGAGCATCCACGTAAGCATCAGTATAAAAGGAAGCAACAAGAGACCCGCCGTAAAGTGTATCCCGTAAAAAAGCATGAGTCCGGCCAATATGGTGAAAGCTATCGCATAATCCACAAAATTGGTCAGCGTGGCAGCGAGAGGTATGATGATCCTGGGCACGTAAACCTTTGACACAAGCACCGAGTTCCTAACGAAACTTGAGCTCGCCTTGGTTATTGAGCCCGTGAAATAAAGCCATATCAAAAGGCCCGAATACGAAAAAACCGGATAAGGTATGCCGTTTGACTGGATCTTGGCGAATTTGTTGAACACCACTGTGAACACCACCATTAGAAGGAACGGCTGGATCACAGCCCAGAACCCACCTACCAGCGTCTGCTTGTATCTGGCCTTTACGTCACGAACTATCAGGTTGAGCAGCAGGGGCCTGTACTTTATGATATCCCGCAGGCTAGACTTTCGGAATTTTCCCGAGGAAGTTATGACTATCCTGGTTTTCAGTTTTTTATCATTTATTAACAAGTCCATGAGGATTTTAAGGTATTATAAACTCAGTAATCGGACAAAAATCTATTTTGGACTGACATTATATCATAATCATAATCATAATTAAACTATTATCGTATGTCGGCTAAATATGAGAAATTTATGGCAGCTCTTGATTGTATTTTTTTTATCCAGGGTAGAATATAGCGGTTAAATATCGACGTGCAGGACTTTCCTGACCAGAAGCCCTATCACAAAACTTACAGCTGCCACGCCCATGCTTATGGCAAGCATCTCCAGGAACCTTTTCCTGAAAGGCAGGTCTTTAACTGTCGAAAAGTAGAAGGTGAATATCAATATCAGGATGACCGCCAGCAGTACGGTGGAAAAAAGCGCTGAGTAATAATTGCTGAAAATAAAGAACGGGGATATCAGGACCACCACCGCTATGATATAAGCCACCCCCGTATAGAACGAGGCCTTGACCGCGTCCCGGCCGGTCTCTTCCGTCTTTGTGGAGAGATACTCCGACGCGGCCATCGAAAGGGAGGCCGAAAAGCCCATGATAAGCCCTGTCATGCCTATCAGCCGGCTGTTCTGCAGCGCCAGAGTGAAACCCGCAAGCGCGCCGGTGAATTCCACCAGGGCGTCGTTCAATCCCAGGACCATGGAACCCATATAGCTGAGCTTCTCCTCCTCTATCATGTCGATGAGCTGGTTCTCGTGCTGGTTTTCCTCGTTACGTATCTCCTCAGCCTCAGGGACATCGGCAATTAAACCGGAATAAGCTATCTGAGCGTCGCCCTCGCCTTTTTCCATCAGCTTTACGGCGAAGGTCACCCCGAAAAGCATCGAGATAACCACGTAAAACCAGTATCTGCGGGCGGAAGGCTTAACTTCCACCCCCGAATATTTCTTCCAAATGTTGTAATGGCGCAGCTCTTCGTCCGCTATTTTCTCCAGAGTTCCGGCGTTCCGGGAGCCTTTCGCCATTCGCGAGAGTTTTTTATAGATACCGTGCTCGGTGATCTCGTTCCTCTGGAAACCTATTATCACGTTCCTTGTATTTGAGTCCATGAACCGCTCTGAAGTTTCTACGATACCTTCGCCGCCTGGGCCTTGCCTGCCTTCTTGCCGCAGGAAGCCTCGGGGCATTCACCGTTCCAGCAGTACGTGCAGAGTTTCTCCCGCGGAACACCTATCGCCTCGACCATGTCCTCGATGGTCTGGTACCTCAAGGTAGTGACATCGAGGTCCTTTCTTATCCATTCCACCATCCGGCTGTATTTTTCCGTGGAACTGTCCACATACTCGAACACGTCCTCGAGGTCGTGCCCTTCCAGGGCGCGAATGGCTTTCCGAGCGGCCAACTCGTTTATGCTCCGGGTAGAAAGGCAGAACTTGCAGGGAAACATAAGCGGGGGACACGCCGGCCTGGCGTGGATCTCCCTGGCCCCGGCGTCCCAGAGTTTTTTGACGGTAAAGTTCTTAAGCTGAGTGCCTCTTACTATCGAATCCTCACACACGACTATCCTGTTGCCCTCTATTATATCCTTGATCGGTATGAGCTTCATGGTCGCTATCAGGTCCCTGGTCTCCTGCGACGGAGGGGTATAGCTCCTGCCGTAACCGGGGGTATATTTCACGAGGGGCCGCCGGAAAGGCTTGCCCGACTCCATGGCGTATCCCAGCCCGTGCGCGAGCCCCGAGTCCGGTATGCCCGAGACCAGGTCGACCTCTATATCGTTGTCTCTCCTGGCAAGCGCCCGTCCGCATCTTTCCCTTACCGTTTCGGTGTTGACCCCCTCATAACTGGAGGCTGGAAAACCGGTATAGATCCACAAAAAAGAGCATATCTGGTTGGTATCGCCCCCCGGCCGCCTGCTGACCATGCCTTTATCATCGACCAGGACGACTTCCCCCGGGGCCAGCTCTTTCACGGTATCGAAACTATTGTTGGGAAAAGCGCTGGTCTCGGACGTTACCGCCCACGCGTCATCCCTTTTGCCCACGACAAGAGGCGTATAACCGAACCTGTCCCTGGCAGCGTAAATGCCTTCGTTGTTAAGCAAAAGAAGCGAGCATGAGCCTTCTATAGCGTCGAACATCTTCTCGATCCCGTCCACGATGTCTTTGCCCTGGTTGATGAGTTTAGCTATAAGCTCGGTCACATTGATAGAACCGTTGCTCATCTCGCTGAAAGAGACGCCTCTTTCCAGCATCTCACGCGCCAGGGCGTCGGAATTCTCTATCAGCCCGCTTGTCACTATGCAGAAAGGCCCGAATTTTGAGTTAAGATAAATGGGCTGCTCGTTGCTGTCGGATATGACCCCTATGCCCTTGTTGCCGCTCATGCGCTTTGAGTCCTCGTAGAACTTGGACTTGAACTGGCTGTTGGTTATATTGTGTATCTGCCGCTGAAAATCCTCCCCCAGGACCGCCATGCCCCCGAATTCCGTCCCCATATGCGAATGGTAATCGGTACCGTACATAAGGATATCAGCGCAGTCGCCTTTGGATATCGTCCCAAAAATGCCGCTCATTTCCGACCTCCGTTTATTTTGTTTTTTGTTGCTTTATAAACTCTTCCGCCGCAAGCGCTTGCGGCGAGGAGAAACGTCCCCCCGTTATTTTACAGGTTTGAGGCGGACATTGGGCCGGTAGGCCCTGCCCACCTTTGAGAGCCGCCTTCCGCCGACCTTGACGATATCGGCCGTGAAGTCCACCTTTTCCCGGAAAAGGGCCGAACCCACGCCTACGGCGTCGAACGGGACTCCCAGCTCGCGGAACCGCCTTATCTTCTCCTCGTTGAACCCGCTTGATACGATTATTTTCACGAAATTAAAACCGTTCCTGTCCAGAGCTTTCCTGGCCTTGAACACGAGTTCGGGGCAGACGCCGAACGAGTCAGCGCCCTTCCCGGACACGGACCTGTCCCTGACATCCTCCGCCGTGTCGAAACGCACGCCCCAAAGCCTCCTGCCCAGAGCCTCCGCTACTTTTAGCGACTCTCCCACGCAATCGTTCTCGAAATCGACGAGCACCACGCGCTGGACGTCTTTGGGCATATATCTATCGAAAGACACGGCGGCCTTTACCGTGTCCCCGCCGTAAGCCGCTATCAGCCCGTGGGGAACCGTGCCGAAGCCCTTCTCTCCCCACCAGAGGCCCTGAGCGTCCGTCGAAACACCAAGCGCGCCGGAGATGAAAGCGGCGTAACCGTCGGTGGTCTGCACCCTGTAATGGTCGAACCTCGCCGGGAAGAAAAGCACCTTTTTCCGGCCCGCGGCCCTCACCACTTTTTTTACCGCGGTGGCCACGGCGGTCGGGCGGGCTATTACCCCGAGATAAACGGTCTCAAGATGCGCGAAGGCGCTGTAATCACCCTCTATCGTCATGACCGTCTCGCCCGCCTTCACCTCGTCGCCGTCGTACAGCGCCTTTATCCTGAGCTCTTCCGGCCGGTCGGAGCAGAGCTTGAGTATCGCTATGGCCTCGTCCAGCCCGCATACGGTAGCGTTCTTCCTGCAAAAGACCTGCATGAGGACTCTCGCGCGGTTATCGTCCTTCTCGAGTATCTTTTTCGTCCGGACAAAATACTTATCGCTGTACCAGCCGCTCTTTATCTTTCTGACCGGAATATCGAAGACCTCGGGCTTCAGCCTTTTCCCGTATCTCCACCTGGCGACCTTCATGCCCTTTATGTTATTGGATACTCGCGCCATAAACGTTTTCCATCCTCTTCAGGGCCGTCTCGTGCGCTTCCTTGTCGAAGTCCGCCGCGCCCTGCCTGTAAACCACGGTCTTGTAGCCGCGGACGCTGAGCCCCGCCACTGCCTCCATAACGCAGATCGAGGTGCATACGCCCGTTACCATGACCTCTTCGGGCTCCAGGTCCTCCAGCACCTCCTCGAGACGAGACCTGTAGAAAGGCCTTACGGTCGTTTTCTCCACGATGATGTCGCGGGGCCCCGGAGACAGCTCATCTATGATACTAGCGCCTTCCGACCCTTTGATCGCGTGCGCGCTGTAAAGGTGGAACTCCCTGTCCTCCGGCTCGTGGGCGTCGCAGGAATACACCACCCTGCAGCCGGACGCCCTGCACTCCTCTATTTTTTTCTTTATGAACGGGATTATCTTCCTGCCGTCGTCCCCGCAGTAAAGGCCGCCGCCTTTGCGCATGAAATCGTTAAGCATGTCTATGACAAGCAGGACCTTCATCAGGACTTATCCTCCGCGGACGGCGCTTCAGCCAGATTTCTCCCCATGTCGAAGGCCTTTTCCAGGCACTCAGGTCTATCCAGGACCTTCCCCTTCGCGTCCACGCCCCCGCAAAGAAGGTCCTCAGCGTAAGCTATATTGGCCGTGGCGAAAAAATGCCTGACTATGGACCTTGAATTCTCGAAAAAATCCTCCCGGTCCGTGGCCTCGACGCAGATAAAAGCGCCCTTTATCCTTTTTACAAAAACATCCTTGTGGAGTATCTCCTTCGCCAGCCATACGCACTGGAACCTGTCGATCATCGTCTTCGTCTGGGCTGAAAGGCTCCCAAAGAACACGGGCGACGCCAGGACAAGCGCGTCGGCCGCCATGATCCCCCTGAAAACCTTGTGTATATCGTCGTCCACGACCGAGAAACCCTCGTCGTTGACCTTATAGTACTCCTCTTCCCCGCAGGGCGAGATATCCAGCTCATCCAGGACGATCTTCCCGGTATCCGCCCCGGCGCTGGCCGCGCCTTCAAGAGCCCTTTCGAGCAGGATATCGGTGTTACCCTGTTTTCTCGGGCTTCCGCATATTCCCAGCACTTTCATGCCGCCGCCTCCCCTGCCTGTTCCCGCGCTCCGGCGTGCCTGACCACGGCGATGGACCTGGGCACTATCATATCCGCTTTCCTCGGCGCGTTCTCAGGCCCCGCGCGGTGCGATATGTCCAGCACCTCGAGGAATTCCGAGGTGTAATCCTTGAGTATCCCGGCATACTCCGTCCTCTCATCTTCGACCGCCACGGCGATGACCACGTTCCTGCCTATGTACCTTTCAAGTATAGGGTCGTAAGACGTGCCAAGCGACGCTCCTGCCTGCTGCTGGAGCTGGTTTATGTACTTATCCTGCCCCTGGAGGATCCGCCCCACCGGCGTGGCCGTCCTGAGCCTGCCGAGGAAAAGGTTGACCACCTCAAGGAGAGAGTCACGCACGGTCCCGAAAAAGTTCCGGGCCTTCCGGCCCGCGCGCGAGGCCCACGACGGGCGCAACGTCCTTTCGATATCACGCTGCCTTCTGGCCAGAAGCGCTGCGTCGAACTCTTCCGGGCAGCGGACAAGCGCCTTCATCCCGTCGAACTCGCTCTTGTAAAGGATATAGCTGGTCTCCACGTGCGCGTCCTCCCCGTCGAGATAGGGGGCCTGGTACACGAGCTCTATACCCGAGTGTTCAACGCGCAGCGTCCCCCATACCTGCTTGCCGTCCTTTTTCAGGAGCCTCGCGGGAAAGCCGCAGAAATCGCGCAGGCACTTATCCCGGGACCTCCCCCTGGCGAAGGCCCCGGCCATCGTGCATAGGACTATAAGGACTATTGTGATAAGAAAAGTGTCCTGCATGTGAGTGTCCGGCTTACGGCGCGGCCGCGATTGGTTATATCTCTGTCCCGGAGGGTATGACCGCGCCCTTGGGTATTATCACGATACCGTCCCTGACAAAGAAATTCTCCCCGTCGTGGTTGAGGTGCCCCGCGGCGTTGACTATCTTGACGTTGTCGCCCACGCGCACGTTCTTGTCGAGTATCGCTTTTCTGATAAGGCAGTCGTTGCCGACGCCGATAAGCGGTATTCCTTTCGAGAGGTTCTCTTTTTTTTCGTCGGCCGACTCATAATAGTCCGACCCCATGGCCACGGTATCCTCTATGACCGTGCCCTTTCCGGCCCTGAACCTCAGGCCGGTAACGGAATGGCGTATTTGGGACGCGTGTATTATGGCCCCCTCGGCTATCACGCTTCTTTCCACCGCGCAGTTGTCCAGCTTGGCAGGCGAGAGATACCTCGTCCGGGTGTAAAAGAGCCATCTTTCGTCGAACATGTCCAGCGGCGGAAGCGGGTCCGTCAGGGAAAGGTTCTCCTCGTAAAAGCTCTTTATCGTTCCGATATCCCGCCAGTACCCCTCGAACAGGAACGCGTGGGTCGGCTTCGTCTTTATGGCGTCGGGGATTATCTCCCTGCCGAAATCCACCTTCCTGTCCCTGGTAAGGAGCTCGATGAGCGTGGATTTATTGAAAAGATATATCCCCATGGAACCCAGGAACCTGGGTTCGCCTCCCAGCTCGACCGATATATCCTTGACTTTATCCGCCGTCTCGGGCTTTTCGACGAAACTGGTTATCCTGGAACTCTTGTCTATGCCCATTATCCCGAGCTTGGGGACATCCTCGGCCCTGACGTAATTGCAGGCTACGGTAAGCTCCGCCTCGGTGTCAAGGTGCTGGTGGTACATGTCGCGAAGGTCCATCTTATAGAGCTGGTCCCCGGAGAGCACGAAGATATACTTCACGGCAGGGTCGTTGAAATGCCTCAGGCACCTCCTGACGGCGTCCGCGGTGCCCTGGAACCAGTCGGTGTCGTTCATGGACTGCTCAGCGGCCATTATCTCTATGAAACCCTTGGTGAACGGGTCCATCTTGTATGTCCGGCTTATGTGCTTGTTGAGGGACTCGGACAGGAACTGCGTGAGGATATAGATGCGGTTGAACCCCGAGTTCAGGCAGTTGCTGACGGGCACGTCTATCAGCCTGTACTTGCCGAAAAGAGGCGCCGCGGGCTTGCATCTTTCCGCGGTAAGCGGATAGAGCCTGGTACCCCTCCCCCCGCCCAGTATTATACAGAGTACTTCTTTCATTTTAGTTATTACCGGCCTTTTAAGCAAAGTTGGGGCCGGCCGCGGCCCCAACTGTCGTCCTCATATTTTCCTGGAAACAACTACTTCTTCTTGATGCTGGTAAGCACTGACTTCTCGGCCCTGTACCAGTCGGCCTGGTCGTCGCCGTGAGAGAAGCCTCTTTTCTCGTAAAGCTCGAAAGCTTTCTTTTCTATCATCGCGTAAAGCTCCTCAGGGCTCACGCCGCCCGAGGGTTTTTTCCTCGTCCCCTTCACGGTCTTTTTGCTTTTCGGCGCTGATTTCCTCGCGAGTTTCTTGATAACTTTCTTCATCATGACCTTTTAGCACCTCCTTTTAAGATACGGCCATATGTTCCGTCACGCGTAAATGCTGTAATCTATCTCCTTGAAAGCGTTATCCTTCTGCTCCAGCCCCGCCAGCCACTTCTCGTCTATCCTGTCGTTCCTGAGCTGGTCGTGGAGGGCGTGGAACCTGCCCACGTGTTCCCTTGTCCTGTCTATGGCGTAACCGGTGAACGTCCCGGTCTTCATTATGAACGCCCAGTCGCTGGACTGCGCCAGCAGAAGCTCCCTCGCCATCTGGTTGAGCGCCCTCTTCTTCAGGGCGGGCGCCTCCTTGTAGTCCCTGGCCGCGGCTGTCATCAGCTCCGCCATCTTGTGGAGGTGCCGGTATATCCAGTCGTTGCAGCCGTCCAGCCATACCTCGTGGTAACCCTTGTATCCCCAGCTGGAGCAGGAAGGCGTTATGACCTGGTACCTGTCGTATTTTGACAGGTACTCACCCGGCGTTATCGTTTTCACGGTATCCTGGTCAAAATGCATCTTCCTGAGCAGGAGATCAAGCCACTCGGGCCCCTCGAACCACCAGTGCCCGAAAAGCTCCGCGTCGTAAGGCGCCACTATCACCGGCTCGCGGTCCATTATCCCGGAAAGATGCGCGACCTGTTTCTCGCGGTTGAACATGAAATTCCCCGCGTGCGAGGCCGCGGCGTCCAGGGCCGCCTGCCTGTCGTAGAGGTCCTTGAAATCCCCCTCGCCCGTTATCCTGTGGTATTTTATGCCGGTGTTTATACGGGCGCCGCCGGCGTCGATGTAGGGCTTGACGTAGTCGTAATCCAGGTCGAAACCTATGTCCCTGTAATATTCCCGGTAATTGTAATCCCCCGGGTAACCTTCCTTTGAGCTCCACACGGCCTTGGAAGACTCCATGTCCCTGCCGAAGACCGCGACCCCTGACGGGCAGAGGTACGGGCTGTAAACGCCGTATTTCGGCCTCGGGGTGGCGAAGAGGACCCCGTGGGTCTCGACGAAGAAATACCTTATGCCGAACTCCCTGAGCACCTCGTCGTGGCCGGGCTGGTAAGCGCACTCGGACAGCCATATACCTTTAGGCGGGCTCCCGAATACCTTTTTATACGTGTCCACCGCGACCTTGACCTGCGCCCTTATAGCGGGCTTGTAAAGGTCCATGAGGGGCAAATACCCGTGCGTGGCGCAGCATGTTATTACCTCCACCTTGCCCATGTCCTGGAACTTCTTGAAGGCGGAGAGTATGTTATTGCCGTATTTTTCGCTGAATATACGCTCGGCCCTGTCGAACCTCTCCCTGTACATGAGGGCCAGAGCGTTCATCCGGGGATCGGACTGCGTCCTTTCCACTTCCTTGCCGGCCAGCTCCCTGAGTTTGCGCAGGTGTTTGACGTATTTTTTCACGAGCAGCTCGTCGGAAAGCATCTCTATTAGAGTAGGGCTCAAAGAGACGGTGATCCTGAAATCGACGCCGTCGCTGATGAGGTTGTCGAACTTCTCGATGATGGGGATATAAGTGTCCGTTATGGCCTCGAAAAGCCATTTCTCCTCAAGGAATTCCTCGAACTCCGGATGCCTTATGAAGGGAAGATGCGCGTGAAGTACTAAAGCTACGTATCCATTTGCCATTTTTCGCTCTTATCTGTTGATCGCTATTTCTTGTCTTTTTTGAAAAGGTGATGGCTGGCGCTGCCGAACATTCCGGACGAGACCCCCCCCGAGAACAGCCATTTCCTCAGATAGCGCTCCACGGATTCCCTCATCTCAAGAGAGCTCTTACCGATCTCCTGGCCGCCGGAAGCGTCAAAGAACCTGTGGTAATGTTCCTCGGGGCACATCCAGTCCTCGTCCATAATGTCCGACATGCGGTTAGGAGGGGTCCTTACCGCGTTGGACCTGGCAAGGCGGAAAAATTCGCCGTTATCGCATACTATGCCTATATCCGCTATCCATTCTTCACCGGGATCGCTCACGTGCACGTACCAGCTGTTTGCCCAGTCCTTCAGCTCGTATTCCAAGGCCATCTTTTCCTGCGGATCGGCGCCGCCTTCGGGGATATTGTACACGCGCAGTACGCTTTTTGATATTTTAAGCCCCCTTTTATGTATCTCGGCTTTTACGGAATCCTCCACTTCCTTTTTGATCTCCCAGTACGCGTAGAACGTCCAGGGATCCCGCACCATCAGGACTACCTTATTATCCCCGTAGTTCTGCGGGAACTCAAAACGCCTTCCCTGGCCCTGGCTTACTTCCATAGAAGAGGGATCCTCCATATTCCGCTCCTTGTTCTTAGATCGGGACTTTTTATTATATAGTTTATCCTGAATAATATTATTATTAGCCGGCAACTATAGATTTTAATCTTGTAAACCGATACTGTCAATATAAATATTTCAGCCTGCCAGCATCCTGTAAAGGGAAAGATACTGCTCGGCCGAACTGCGCCATGAAAAGTCGCAAGCCATGCCCCGCAGCATCATCTGCCTCCACTTTTCCTTGTCATCGTAAAGCGCCGCGGCCCGCTTTACAGCCTCGAAAAGGGCGCTTTCGGTAGCCGGTCCGAACTTGAAACCGTTGCTTTTTGCGGCATCCTCGTCAGGGTCCACTACGGCGTCGTCAAGCCCCCCGGTGGCCCTGACGACCGGGACCGTGCCGTATTTAAGGCTGTACATCTGGTTAAGGCCGCACGGCTCGTACCTCGACGGCATCAGGAATATATCACATCCGGCCTCTATCTTGTGCGCCAGGTCCTCGTTGAAATCATTGCGTACATGGACGTTACGGGGATACCTGGCCGCGAGCGCGGCGAAAAGCCTTTCGTAATGGGAACTCCCCTTCCCCAGCACGACAAGGCCCGCCCCCATTTCCACTATCCTGCCGGTTATGCCCGCGACAAGATCCATCCCCTTCTGCTCGGCCAGCCTGGTAACGGACCCGAAAATGGGCTTATCCCCGGATATTGAAAGCCCGGCCTCCTCTATCAGGTCTTTCCTGCATTCGGCTTTTTTATCTATTGTCCCGGGGGTATAGTTGACCTTGATGCGTTTATCGTTCTCGGGGCTCCACACTGAATAGTCCACGCCGTTCGGTATGCCGTAAAGGGATTCTTTCCGCATGCGGAGCAGCCCGTCAAGCCCGCAGCCGTACCTGGGAGTCATTATCTCCTCGGCGTAGCGGCGGCTGACCGTGTTTATGGCGTCCGAATACAGTATCCCCGACTTCATGAAATTGAGCTTGCCGTAGAACTCCAGGTCGTTCATGTTGAAAAAGCTCTCGGGTATGCCTATCTTGCGCATCACCTTTCTGTCGGAGACGCCCTGGTAAGCCATGTTGTGTATCGTGAAGAGCGTTCTGATGCCCCTGAAGAAATCGTCGTCTGAAAGCGGGAACCTCAGGTAAAAAGGCACCAGCGCGGTCTGCCAGTCGTTGCAGTGTATCAGGTCCGGCCTGAACCCTGTCTGTTTCAGCATGGCAAGCGCGGCCCTGCAGAAAAAGGAGAACCTGAGCGCGTTGTCACGATAGTCGCCGCGCGGCGTCCCGTAAAGGAACGCCCTGTCAAAACACTTCTTGTGCTTTATAAAATAGGTCGTGAGCCCCCTGTCTTTGTTTGAATAAAGCCCGAAGCCGAAGATGCCTCCCGTTATAGGATGCTTCACGTGCGGCTCCTCCCTCTCGAGGCGATGCTTTCCGTCGGTGACCTCCCTGTATAGCGGCATTACGACCCGGACGTCGCAGCCAAGCGACTGCAGCTCCCGCGGCAGACTGCCGGAGACGTCCGCGAGCCCCCCGGTCTTGGCGAAAGGCACGACCTCGGAGGATATAAAAAGTATTTTCGGGACCCGGGCCATCTCCCCGGGCGATGTCCTCTTGATCTTTCTGACCGATGGCCCTTCAGGAAGAGGTTCGGTAAGATAGAAAGGGACTTCCCTTCCGATAAGCCTGTATATGTTGGCCAGGTGCATCCTGAAAAGCTCGTCGAAAACAAAATTCAGCTCCGTGCCGAACTCGTCATACCACCAGTACCAGTCGCTGCCCTCTGCGATGTAAAGCTCTTCCAGCGCTTCTTTTTTAGGCGACCGCGCGCTCATAAGCTCGTTTCTAGCCTTCGCTAGGTATTCCCAGGCCCTGTCCTTCTGGGGGGATCCTATCCATTTCCTGAAGTTGCGGTCTATCCACGAGCCGCTGTGCAGGCGGGGTATCTTTTCCCTGGCCCCGTGCGCCTGGAGATGATCGCCCATCGTCACGAGCTCCGCCTCTTTTGAGGCGCAGAGGTTCTTATAGACCTCCGTAAGGAACACCTTTCCGCCGTCCTCGAAATACGGCCAGGGGTTCTCGCCGTCGAGTATGACGGACACTATGCTGCCGCTGCCTCGCTCACGGCAGCGCTCGGCTATACCCCTTATGTGCTCAAGGAGATCGGCCGCGGCTTTCTTCCCGGGCATACCGGCGTAGCTGAAGCTTATGGCATTGGAAAGCCTGATATCCCGGAACAGCATGTCGACTTCACTGCCCCGCTCCTCGGCGGTATAAGCTTTGTAGATGAGATCTTCCCTGCGGATGCCCCTGCCCCTGAAGGATTCCTCAAGGATGCCTTCGTCTGAAGCTATCCACTTTATGCCCGAAGCGGCCAAAAGAGGTATGATCTCCTGGCTTACGCTGCCCTCGGACGGCCACATTCCCCGCGGCGCGGAGCCGAACAGCTTCCTGTAAAGTTCGACCGCCTTTTCCAACTGGACCGCGGCGTCTTTTTCAAGATCGAAACCCTGGCCGGAAGCCCCTTTGCATAAAAGCGGCAGTATGGGATGGTAATAAGGTGAAGTCGATATCTCTATTTTGCCCTGTTCCTTTAGTTTTTTGTATGTGGGGATTATCGACCGGACCACCTCTATCTGTTTTTCAAGAAGGGCCTTTTTATCCGCTTCGGTGAACATCCCGCCCTTGCGGTACAGTTCCCTTATGACGGGGTCCTTGTCCTTTAAAGTGAAACCGCACCAGGCCAGGTTGAACAGTACCTGCAGGTCCCTCAGGTCCTGCGCGCTGAAAAGCTTCACGGCTTTTTTGAGATGGGTCTCGCTTATGTCATTGCCCCGCCTGATGAACAGTTCCCTGTACCTTTTAACCGGTTCTATGGCCTTGCTGAAATCGCACGAAAAGAAGTTCTTAAGTAAGAATCTGGCTTCTTCCTCCGAAAGGGAAGCGGCGTCCTTCTCGGAGACCTTAAGATAATCGTCGTCTTTCCCGCCGCCCGAGGAAATATCCTCAAGCTGCCATAAAAGCGACGGCGTAAGGTTGAAAGTGCACCTGGCGCCGGGGAATCCCTCCAGGACGGCCGCCATGTCGAGGTATGAATACGTGGAGTGAAGCCTTACCCAGGGAAGGTGGTATTTGCCCGTTACAAGGTCCTTGTACAGGGGCTGGTGCATGTGCCAGAGGAACGCCACTGAAAGCTTCTTCTTCATAGGCCATTATGATACTTTTTAATACGCGGCTTCGTCAAGACCTTTCATCGCGCGGGATAGACCTCCCGGCGGAAGCGCCGTGAATTGCGCCACTGCGCTTTTACCCAGTCCGCCAGATCGTCGAAAAAAGTCCGGGTGTGGATCTCGTATAACTCCAGCCCCTTCCTTTCCAGGGTCATTATGTCGTCCCAGAGGTCGTTGGACCTCAGAAGGGATATGATCACGCTGGGCCTTTGCGAGGGGTCGACGCCTACGAACGTGCGCCTCGCCTCCCTTGTGTAACCGGTCTTGCCCCAGGGGGCGTCGTCGTGCCACAGCAGGGTCTTGTTGTGCGTCCGCAGGTGTATCTTCCTGCCGTCGGCGCCGTATATATCGGCCTCTTTCTTCGACATCTCTTCCAGGATAACGTCATGCCGCCTGGCGTAGCGCATCATGACCGCGAGATCGCGCGACGTGGTGTGCTGCTTATCCTTTCTCCCTGTCGGGAGGCCGGTGGCGCCCGCGAAAAACGTGTCTGTCATGCCTATTTCCGCCGCTTTCTGGTTCATTAGAAGCGCGAACTTCTCCTCGCTGCCGGCAACGCCTTCGGCTATGACCACGGCCGCGTCGTTAGCGGACTTTATAAGTATAGCGGAAAGAAGGTCCCTCAGTTCATACCCCACCCCCGCCCTGAGCCCGGCGACGGTCGGTTCGACCCTAAGCGCCTTTTTCCCTGGTTTTATCACGGCGTCGAGCGGCATGTTCTCGACGGCTACTATAGCCGTCATCACTTTTACCGTCGAAGCCGGGGGGTATTTCTCCCGCGCATTTTTCTCGAAAAGGATATCCCCTCTTCCCGCGTCCATTATGACAGCCGAAGCGGCGTTCACGGAGATGTCTACCTTCGGAGGCTCTTTCGAGCATCCCGCGGCAAGCAACAGCAGTAACAGCGCCGCGGCTGCGAGTATCGGGTATCGGGTATTGAGCGAACGCGTCAGGTCCTTCATCGCCTATATAGTATATATTCAAACGCTTTTTGTAAAGGCTATTCATTTGAAAAATATATATCGACCAAAGCCCTCAACGATTTCCTTTGACAAGTATAAATACTTGTTATATACTTGTTATTGGAAAAACAATAACAGGGGGGAACAATGAAAAGATCGTTCATCCAGGCGTGCCGGACCAGCGGATCGGTCCCGGCGGCAAAGCAGCGTACTGCCGGCAAGAAGGTCAGCCCCATACACCAGAGCGTCAGCTCCGGTGCGGTCGCCGATGTTTATGAAAGGTACTACAGGGATCCCGTGTCCGCCCTGTACCAGGCCGTAAAGAAATCCCGATGACCTCTATCTGTCAACGGGTTCTATAAAGTCTTATTCTTCTTTTTGACGGGTTGAAATACCCGCGGCCGAGGGCCGGGTACTCCCTGGCCAGAGAATCTATAAGCCTTCCTATCCCCATCATCTCAGAAGGCTTCACTTCTACCCGCAGTTCCCTGAAATACGCCAGGGGGTCGAAATTCAAGTTGCGCCACTGTATCATATCCACCGCGGTCTTCCCTATGAACCTGCGCAGAGCCGAAACCTCGCCTTTGGAGTCGGTGAAGCCCGGCATCACCAAATAATTCAGCGAAACGAAACCCCCGGCTTTTTTAGCGCGCAGAATGGAGGCTTCGACATCGCGGAAAGCGTAGCCCGACGGCAGGTAATACCTCGAGTAATATGTTTCCCTGGCGCTGCTCATGCTCACCCGGATGGAATCCAGCCCCTCGTCGAACAGGCGCTGTATCACATCCGGTTTGCTGGCGTTGGTGTTGAGGTTTATGATCCCTTTCGAGGTCTTTTTTCTTATCTGTCTCACTGAATCGACCAGCACGTCGCCCGCCATGAGCGGCTCCCCCTCGCAGCCC
>Ga0272441_10000723_pt1 | contig 73313 bp, 67 predicted proteins | sample SSMProp6N_FD_193582 | JGI IMG/M metagenome (GOLD analysis project Ga0272441, IMG submission 193582) | Marine sediment archaeal communities from Little Sippewissett salt marsh, Falmouth, MA, United States - SSM-Prop-6N | ecosystem: Environmental > Aquatic > Marine > Wetlands > Sediment ...
AATATGAAAACCAAAGATGAGATTGTCAATAACTGGCTCCCGCGTTATACGGGGAAGGAGATAAATAGTCTGGGTAAATATTTTTTACTGACTAATTTCACCTATTATGTTGAATTGTTTGCCAAATGGAATAATGTAGAGGTTGAAGGCAGAGACAGGAATATGCCGAACGCAACTTTTGATGGTATCAGCATAATTAATTTCGGAATGGGAAGTCCCAATGCAGCTACTATAATGGATTTGCTAAGTGCTGTGGATCCGAAAGCTGTACTGTTCCTCGGTAAATGCGGCGGTCTTAAGAAAAAGAATAAGGTTGGTGATCTCATACTTCCCATTGCTGCTATCAGAAGCGATGGCACATCGAACGATTATCTTCCTGTTGAGGTTCCGGCATTACCGGCTTTTAAACTACAGAGTGCTATTTCAACCACAATAACACGGTACAAGAAAGAATACTGGACTGGCACTATTTTTACCACGAACAGGAGGGTATGGGAATATGATTCGCGGTTCAAGAAACACCTTGTTAAAACACGTGCAATGGCTATTGATATGGAAACAGCAACAATATTCACTGTTGGCTTTGCCAATGAAATTCCTACCGGGGCACTGCTGCTGATTTCGGATCAGCCAATGATTTCGACAGGAATAAAAACTGCTATAAGCGACAAAAAGGTAACCGATAAATATACCGAAACACACCTGAGAATAGGAATCGATGCTCTGAAAGAGATAAAGGAAAATGGTATTGCAGTAAAACACCTCAGATTTTAATTATGGCGATCACTTATGAAGAAATAATCTCTGACCTTAAAAAAAGGATCTTTAAACCTGTATATTTCCTCGCCGGGGAAGAATCCTTCTATATTGACCGTATTTCAGATTTTATTGAGGAAAATATTCTCCCTGAAGCAGAAAGGTCGTTTAACCAGGTGATACTCTACGGTGAAGAAACATCTGTCGCTGCAATAATTGATACTGCCAGAAGGTTTCCCATGATGTCAAGCCACCAGGTGGTAATTGTCAAGGAAGCCCAATCACTCAGGAAGATTGATGATTTTCTTTTTTACCTTGAAAAACCACAACCCTCAACCATCCTCGTAATAAACTATAAGTACAAAACTGTTGATAAAAGAACCAAATTATACAAGGCTTTGACAACCAATGCTGTATATTTTGAGTCACCCAGGCTGCGGGACTATCAGGTCCCCGGCTGGATTGAAAGATACCTTATGGCTGAGGGAATAAAAACTGATCCGAATGCAAGTGCAATGTTAACTGAATACCTTGGCACCGATCTTCATAAGATTGTAAATGAGCTCAATAAACTATTAATCACTTTACCAGCTGATAAGCCAGTGATTACAACATCACTCATTGAACACAATATAGGTATCAGTAAAGACTATAATAATTTCGAGTTGCAGAAGGCTGTTGGTGAAAGAAACATTTTAAAAGCCAACAGGATAGTACGTCATTTTGCCAATAGTCAAAAAGACAATCCCATTACCCTTTCGATAGCTTCCTTATTCAGTTTTTTTTCGAGGCTCCTTACATATCATTATCTCACTGACAAGTCGAAGAACAATGTTGCAGCTGCTCTCAAGATCAATCCTTATTTTGTGAGGGAATATGAGCTTTCGGCCACAAAATACAGCCTGGCAAAAACAGTACAGGCAATAGCACTTTTACGTACCTATGATATGAAATCGAAGGGTTATGGAGACCTAAGCAGTGAAGCCGGCGACCTCCTTAAAGAGCTGGTCTATAAAATTATGCATCTGTAGATTTAGTTCATATCCGGTGAATCCGGAAAGTCGGCCCACATACGGTATCTCTTTTTCAGACCCCGAAGGACTTTTTTCCAGGCATCGTCTACCTGGTTACTAAGGATTATGTCGGAATTGATCTTGGCAATTACCCAGGAATTTTCCTTGAGTTCCCTTTCGAGCTGTCCTGCCGACCATCCCGAATATCCCAGAAAAAATCTTATCTGGCTATTAGTCAGCTCATTGGTAGTAATCAGATCCTTTATTAAATCAATATCGCCGCCCCAATAAATATTTTCATCTACCAGTACGCTTTTGGGTATCTTCTCACCAAGGTTATGAAGGTAATGAAGTGTATCGGGAGCAACCGGCCCCCCCATACTAAGAAATTCATCCCAGCCCTCAAAACCTGATATAGCATCACATACTTTAATATCAAGCTTTTTATTCAGTATGAAACCAACTGAACCGTCGGCATTATGATCAGCAAGATATACCACTGTACGGTTAAAAAAAGTATCAGGAAGAAAGGGTTCGGAAATGAGTATCTTACCCTTGGCCGGTATTTTATCCTCAGGCAATATCGTAAAAAAATCAAGTTCCGGTTTCATAACCATGGCAAGTTACATATTTTTACGGAAAGAGTGTAATTTATATCTTTTACTCAGTAAAATGACTAAATTTTCGTAAAACAGACAAATAATTACGCAAAAATAAGAAGTCAATTAATTATTATCATAATTTTGCCCCGTTTTTAACCTTTTATGCAAAAAAGTACTTTAAGAATTATAGGGAAAAAGGCAATCCTGAATAATCGTGAAAGGATGTGCGAAACTGCTGAAGAATTACTTGAAAGTGAAAAATTCAGGATGGTACTCGATCATTGTCTCGAACACCTTCAATCAAGAAATTCCCCGTTGCTTAAAATATTCCGTGATGGTACACATAATAAGTCAGTCGTAGATGATCTTGTGAGGACACTGACACTTTTGTTCAGGTATGAGGCAAGGGTTATTCCGCATATTTTTGACAGATCAGAACCCTTTTTTAACGATTTGCATTTGTTAAATAGCTTTGTTGAATACTTATACGATTACTGGAGGCATTTTGACCGGTTTATTATCAACGACTCTGAGGGCGATCGTCTTGATAAAAGGCCCTACCGTACATTCCATGAGACTATTGAACATCTGACACACCTTATCAGGACTGTTTACAGGCATATACAGGAGAATATCTCAGGAAGTCATCCGAATGTATACAGGCAGGTGCCTGCCGGTGCTGAAATGGCGGTTATATCACTTCCGAAAAACATTGCCTATCCGCATGGTAAATATTTAAAATTGAATAACATCCCTGTTATAAGACAGGCTCTGATATACCCTCCCCTTGTTTTGCAGCAGCCTATGAATAAACGTACGGGACATTTCAAGAAAATTACACAAAACCCTGTTGATCTGGTTGAATTAAATCCTGCCGACTGGTTATGTTATCCTGTAAAAGCCGGAAAACTGCTTATCATGGTATATTTCCATCTTACCTTTCTTGAACTGGGGCTTTCAATGTGTAATCTTTTCAAGCTTGCACTGGATGACGACCTTAAAAAGAAACCGGATGCTGTGTTTATCTATGGTGTTCAGAGTGATATACTTGATGGTCTTGCAGAATATCCTACTGTTTTTTATGAGGACCATACGAATGGAATTTTTGTCGGTGCAACCCCGGGCCGGCCTGAATTCGGATATTTCGGTTATCTGAAGAAAATGATCCTTACGCTTCACAATTCAATAATCATGAAATCCGGTAATATGCCATTCCATGGTGCCATGGTTAAAATCCTTCTACATGGAGATAAGGAAGCGACAATACTGCTTATTGGGGATACCGGTGCCGGCAAGTCAGAAACCCTTGAAGCATTCCGGATACTGGGCGATAAAAATATCCGTGAAATGACTATCATAGCCGACGATATGGGTTCTGTTGAGATTGACGCCAATGGCGACCCTATTGGTTTTGGAACCGAAACGGGTGCTTTCCTGAGACTCGACGACCTCCAACCGGGTTATGCATACGGGCATCTCGACAGATCGATAATAATGAACCCCAGTCAGGTTAATTCCAGAATAGTCATACCTGTCACCTCCTTTGAAAATGTGATAAAAGGCCATAAAATAGATTATATCCTCTATGCAAACAACTATGAAGAAATTGATGACGAACACCCTGTTATAGAGAGATTTAATTCTGCCGCTGAAGCACTTGAAATATTCCGTTGCGGAGCTGTAATGAGTAAAGGAACAACAACAACCAGTGGTATAGTAAACTCATATTTTGCCAATATCTTCGGCCCTCCCGAATACAAAGAGCTGCATGAGGAAATAGCAACAAGGTACTTTGAGTTATTTTATGAGAAGAATATATTTGTCGGACAGATGAGAACCCGCCTGGGTATCCCCGGCATGGAAACATCCGGACCAAAAGAGGCAGCTACCGAATTGCTGAAAATAATCGGTATTACAGAATAATCAATATTTTGCAGGGACTGCTTCCTTCATCATTGCATAAACAGCATCAAAAACATCCTCGGCATTAGGTTTCGAAAAGTAATCTCCATCGGTGGTATATGCCGGACGGTGTTCTTTGGCAGTAAGTGTTTTTGGTTGTGAATCGAGATATTGCCAGGCATCCTGTTTCTCAAGCACTTCCTGCATCATATAGGCAGTGGTACCACCCGGAACATCTTCATCAAGAAAGAGTACCCTGTTGGTCTTACGGATCGAATCAAGTATGATCTTATTAATATCAAACGGGATAAGTGTCTGAACATCTATAAGTTCTACCGAAATGCCATGTGCCGATAACTGCCTTGCTGCATCGGCTGCTATTCTCACCATCGATCCATATGTAACCAAAGTGAGATCGGTCCCGGTGGTTAGTACCTCGGGAACACCAAGACTGATACGGAATTCGCCTAGGTTATCAGGCAGTCTTTCCTTAAGCCTGTAACCATTCAGTGGTTCAATTACTATTGCAGGGTCATTACCTTCAAGGAGTGTATTATAGAATCCTGCTGCACGGGTCATGTCTCTGGGAGCACATACATATACTCCTCTTACAGAATTAATAAGCATACTCATAGGTGAGCCGGAATGCCAGATACCTTCAAGCCGGTGTCCCCTGGTTGATATTATTAATGGCGCGATCATCCTGCCTGCTGTCCTGTAATGTGTTGTTGCAAGATCATCACTCAAGGTTTGTATTGCATACATCAGATAATCGAGGTATTGTATTTCAGCAATCGGCTTCATGCCTCTCAGGGCAAGTCCTATACCCTGACCGAGTATTGTCGTTTCCCTGATTCCGGTATCTGTGATACGCAGTTCACCATATTTCTTTTGTAATCCTTCCAGCGACTGGTTCACGCCTCCTATATTACCTGTATCTTCACCAAAGGTGACAAGAAGAGGGTTCTTTGAAAAAAGTATATCATAATTATCACGCAAGACCTGTCGTCCCGGTACTTCAGGAGAATTATCGGAATATTCCGGGGCTATAGGTTTAACATTAAGTACCGATGTGGGTGTTTCATTATAGAGGAACCTGTTATAACTTATTTCAGCATCGGAATAGTTACGTTTAAGCCATCCGTGAAGTTCCTCCCTGAGGTTATCAGCCTTGTTACAGGTTTCACATACATTCCTCAGTATCTTTCGTGCAGCCTGGAAGTTATCCTTACGAATTGGTGTTAATACCCCTGACAGCTCATCGGCTATCTCATTGACGGTAGCCTCTTTTACTTCTTCATGACATCTGCACGACCTGTCACTTATTATTTTTACGAGTGCATCCCTTTCAATCTTTATAGGATCCTGGAACAATTTCCAGCTACGCTTTTTTGACTCTTTAACTTCCTGTTCAGCTTCAGACTCAATCTTGTCAAGCTCTTCCGCTGTTGCGATCTCACTGCTTATGATCCATTCCCTCATTTTTATTATAGGATCAAATTCCTCTTCCCACTTCAGTCTATCCTCACTTTTATATCTCTCGTGCGATCCTGATGTTGAGTGGCCTAATGGCTGTGTTACCTCTTCGATATGGAATAAAACCGGAATATGTTCACTCCGGCATTTAGTAATTCCTTCTTCATACATTTTTATCAGACCGGGGTAATCCCATCCCTTTCCTTTATATATTAATATTCCGGGGCGGTCCGGTTCACTCTCAAAACCCTTCATTATGTCGGAGATATTTCCTTTAGTAGTCTGGTATTTCCTGGGAACTGATATACCGTAACCATCGTCGTATACCGATACTGCCATAGGAACCTGCAGTACGCCGGCTGCATTCATTGTTTCCCAGAAGTGTCCTTCTGAAGTGCTGGCATCACCTATTGAACCAAATGCAACTTCATTTCCCTTCAATGACAAGGTCTTAAACTGATGCAGATCTTTATTCTGACGGAATAATTTCGATGCATAAGCCAATCCCAGCAGACGGGGCATCTGTCCCGCCGTGGGAGATATATCCGATGATGAATTCTTTTGTTTTGTCAAATCACGCCAGGTACCATCAGGATTGATATTCGGAACTGAGAAATGATTATTGAATACCCTTCCTCCGCTTCCCGGATTTATGTTCCTGTCAGTATTTCCGTAAAGCTGGTGAAAGAATTCCACCGAATCATATAGTCCCATGGCCATCATCCAGGTCTGGTCCCTGTAATAACCTGATCTCCAGTCACCTTCCTTAAACTGTTTTGCCATTGCCAACTGTATTATCTCTTTGCCATCACCGAATATTCCAAATTTTGCTTTTCCTGATAATACTTCACGACGTCCGGTAACTGAAAGCTGCCGGCTGATATTGGCCAGCCGATAGTCAGCAAGAACATTATCTTTGCTCATTCTAATATCGGATTTATTGTTACTCTTTTCCATTATTTCTTTTACTCTGAATAATAAACAAATATTAAGGGCAGTTGTTTAACTTTAACAAAATTAATGATAATTATCTTTGAGGTTTAATCTTTATCCTGGCGTATGTTTCTGAAATTATTACTTATCAGCGTATTGGTTCTCATTATTATCCTTGCCCTTCTCGGTATACGGATTCTTATAAGGTCACATAGTAATTTTCCTGAAATACATCCCGGCCATAACAAGGAGATGCGGAAACGTGGAATAAGATGCGCGCAGAAGACCGATATAGGCTGTAATCCGGATAATGATTTCAGAGGCTGCAAGACATGCGGATAATCAACTGTGTTTAAATAGACTCTGAAACAGACTTCTTAAGGGATGCTGTTGCCCATGTTATAAAATATCCCTTATCATCCGAATAAATGAGGTATGCTTCAAATTCAGGATGTTCATCCAGGAATTCCATTGTTTTTTCCAATCCCATTACCATGCATGCTGTAGCAACACCATCAGCTATTGCACAATTATCAGTTACGATAGTTGCACTTAACAACCTGTTCCTGGCAGGATAACCGGTTTCAGGATCGATAGTATGGGAATACTTGACACCATCTTCGATATAGAATTTCCTGTAATTACCTGAAGTTGCAAGGGATTTGTCTTTCATGCTGATTATTGCCTGCAGATCTTCTCCCGGCATCATATTGTTATCCTCAGGCCTGTCTATGCCTATCCTCCATAACACACCCCCTTTATCTCCACATACTCTTACCTCACCGCCTATTTCAACAAGGTGGTGTTTTATTCCTATACTTCTTAAATATCCGCTCAGGATATCTACCGAATACCCCTGGGCAATAGCATTAAAATCGAGTTTTATGCGTGGGTCTTCCTTATATACTTTACCATTCATTATTTCTACTTTATCCATACCTACAAATTTCATCAGCGAGTCACGGATCGGTTCTGAAAAATTTTTCCTGGCATCAGGACCAAAGCCCCAGGCTTCGACCAACGGGCCTACTGTGATATCAAATGCACCTTCTGTTAATAGAAATATCTCTTTCGATTTTGCAAATGCTTCAATAAAAAATGAGTCAGCGACTACTTTTTCATTGCGGTTTATCCTCGAGATAACCGATGAATCCTCGTAAAGCGACAATGACATATCAAAATCATGAAGGATATTTTCCACTCTTTTTCTGAGGTCTGATGGATCTATACTGCCGTCATCTTCAAATACAATACTATATGTTGTCCCTTGTGTAAACCCTTTGAAACTTGAGAATTCAAGTTGTTTGTTACAGGCAGTGGTTAATAATAACAGCAATAAAAAGACTAAACCTGATAATCCTGTTTTCATTATTTATTTAATTGATCCTCTGTGTCACTCTGTGTCTCCTCTGTGGACCTCTGTGAAATAAATAAATATTAAAAACTTACACAGAGAAACACTGAGGAGACACGGAGAGACACAGAGATATTATATACCGAAATCGTCGAATGCAATATTCTCATCCGGGATACCAAGGTCATAAAGCATTTTCACAACGGCATTATTCATCAGTGGTGGTCCACAGAAGTAATATTCAATTTCTTCTGGTTCCTCATGCTTACCCAGGTAATTATCATAGAGTACCTGGTGAATGAAGCCGGTCGGTCCTTTCCATTTATCTTCAGGCAGAGGTTCCGACAGAGCAAGTGTAAAGCTGAAATTAGGGAATTTTTTTTCAATTGCCCTGAATTCTTTTTCATAGAACATCTCACTGAGAGATCTTGCCCCGTACCAGTATGATACTTTACGCTTTGTTTTTAATGTATTGAAAAGGTGGAATATATGTGACCTCAGCGGTGCCATTCCTGCTCCACCGCCGATATAGATCATTTCATTATCCGTATCTTTTATATGAAATTCACCATAGGGTCCTGACATGGTCACTTTGTCTCCCGGTTTTTTTGAAAATATATATGATGAACAGATACCGGGAGGGACCTTCTTAAATTGTTTCTTTACATTATCCCATGGCGGGGTTGCTATTCTGATATTCAGTTTGATAAGGTTTTTTTCAGCAGGGTAATTAGCCATGGAGTATGCTCTGAATGTCTCTTCGGAATTCTTTATTGAAAGATCCCACATTTTATAATTATCCCATTCATCACGGAATTTTTCATCTATATCAAAATCCCTGAAAGTGATCTGGTATTTTGGCACATCTATCTGAACATAGCCTCCCGGTTCAAAGTTAAAATCCTCTCCTTCGGGCAATTTAACGACGAATTCCTTAATAAATGTTGCTACATTCCTGTTGGAAACAACCTCGCATTCCCATTTCTTTATTCCCAGAACAGCTTCAGGAACCCTTATCTTAAGAGGTTCACGGATCTTAACCTGGCAGCTCAGCCTCCATTTATCCAATTGTTCCTTACGGGTAAAGAAACCTGTTTCAGTCGGAAGTATTGATCCTCCTCCTTCCAATACCTGGCATTTACACATACCGCATGTGCCTCCTCCGCCGCATGCTGAAGGAAGATATATACCATTGGTTGATAATGTTGAAAGCAGGTTTGATCCCGGGGAAACATTTATTTCGCGGTCATTTACCTGAAGAGTAACATCTCCCTTGGGTATAAGCTTATCCCGTGCCAACAGCAGTAGAAAGACCAGTAACAGGATTACTATAAGAAAAACGATAATGCTATATAATAGTAGGGTAAGCGTATTTGAAACTGCAAAAACCATAATAAGAAATATCTGTTAAATTGTGATACCCATAAATCCCATGAAAGCTATTGCCATTAATCCTGTAAGTATAAAAGTAATTCCCAGTCCCTTAAGCGGGTCAGGGACATTACTATATCTCAGTTTCTCGCGTATTGCGGCTATACCTACGATTGCCAGGAACCATCCTATACCTGATCCGAATCCGAATACTGTTGCTTCTCCGATATTAGCATATTCTCTCTCCTGCATAAAAAGTGAGGCGCCCAGTATGGCACAGTTTACAGCAATCAGGGGGAGAAAGATACCCAGCGAGTTATAAAGCGGAGGGCTGAATTTTTCGATTATCATCTCAACTAGCTGTACCATTGCAGCAATAACAGCAATAAAGACTATAAAGGTGAGAAAGCTTAGGTCGACATCTGCAAAACCCTCACCCAGCCACACAAGAGCTCCTTTTTGTAAAATATATTTTTCAATAAGAAAATTGACAGGTACTGTTATCAGAAGTACAAAAATAACAGCAATACCAAGACCCATCGATGTCTTAACGGTTTTTGAGACTGCCAGGTATGAGCACATACCCAGGAAGAAGGCAAAAACCATATTTTCGACGAAGATCGACTTGATAAATATGTTGAGAAGGTTTTCCATAACTTCTGTATTTTACTTATCCTCAATAAGACTTTTATCGGCACCTCTCTGAACCCATATTATCAACCCGACGACAATAAGTGCCATTGGGGGCAGGATCATCATCCCGTTATTCTCATACCCTATTGAATAGAGGCCCAATTTCTCAATTACCGGGTAACCGTATATAGTACCTGATCCTAACAATTCCCTGAAGAAGGATACTATAACCAGTATTAATCCGTATCCGGCCCCGTTACCCAATCCATCGAGGAATGCCGGCCATGGTTTGTTTGCCATGGCAAATGCTTCAAGCCTTCCCATAATAATACAATTGGTAATGATCAGACCGACAAAAACAGAGAGCTGCTTGCTTACATCAAAAGCATAAGCCTTAAGTATCTGATCTACCAGTATTACCAGTGTTGCAATTACTACCAGCTGAACAATTATTCTTATTCTTTCAGGGATATAATTCCTGAGTGCCGCAATAACAACATTCGATACCGAGATGACTGCTATTACTGACAAGGCCATCACCAGTGCCGGTTTGAGCTTTACTGTAATTGCCAGAGCCGAACATATCCCAAGTACCTGGATCGTAATAGGGTTATTTGTACTCAGTGGGGTTGTGAGGAGTTTAAAATTCTTTGCCGAAAATATCGGCTCTTTTTCCTTATTGCTCATATATTAGTTTCTGTTTTCTATAAGGTAATCTTCATATTTCACTATACAGTCGAAAAGCATCTTTTCAAGACCCTTGCTGGTTATAGTACCGCCCGATATGGCATCAACACTATGTATATCGTTGGTATCAGCACCACCTTTAACCACCTTAACAGACACAAATTCTTCATTATCGAACAGTTTCTTGTCATGAAACATACTCTCAAACCATGTAGTATTTATTTCAGCACCAAGTCCCGGGGTTTCACCTTTATGGTCGAAAGTAACACCATAAATGGTATTCATATCGGGGAGTAATGACACATAACCATAGATTGGTCCCCAGAGTCCCTTCCCCTCGACCGGCAGTATTGCTACCTGTTCACCGTTATCGGGAACTGACATAAAAACAGGGAGATATTGTTCTTCAAGTGGTTTCTTCTGTTCATTTCTAAGTACCACGGTAAAAGCATCAACATTTTCAAGAACTTCTCCTTTTGTGTTCAGGACAAAGCTCCCGGTGATATATTTATCGTAAAGGTCCACGGCATTTTTCCGGGTTGCAGGAACACGTATTGATTCGAGCATGCTTTTCTTCTTTTCTATTTCCAGATTTCGCTCCTGTGCCGGCTGGAGCAGGGTTGCTGCCAGTGATAATAATGATGCCACGATCACAACCATTACTGTTGAGAATATGAAAATATATCTGTTACTGAATTTTCTCATCTGTTTATACTTTGTTTGCAATTATTATTTCAGCTCGCCTGAGCCTGCGTCTTATGTTTGACTGGACAATAAAATGGTCGATCAGGGGGGCAAACATATTCATAAGGAGTATGGCCAGCATCACACCTTCTGGATAGGCAGGATTGAGTACCCGGAAAAGGACTGACAGCAATCCGATAAGAAATCCGTATATCCATTTGCCTTTTTCTGTTTGTGCCCCCGAAACCGGATCGGTTGCCATAAAAACAGCTCCAAATGCAAAACCACCCATCACGAAATGATAATAAAATGGTATTTCCATAAATGTGTTTGCAGATATTGCATTAAGTAGCAGTCCCATGACAAGACCGCCTCCAAATACACTCACCATTATCTTCCAGCTTGCTATTCCGGTAACCAATAAAATCAGGGCTCCGATAAGGATTGCTATAGTGGATGTTTCTCCAATGGATCCGGGAATAGTGCCGATAAACATTTCCATAAATGACGGCATTCCTGAAATATCTCCTGTCGCGCACATCGAAAGTGGTGTGGCTCCTGAAAATCCGTCAATAATATTTTGTCCTTTGGTAAGTCCGTCTGTCCATACATTATCACCCGTCATCCAGCCCGGATAGCTGAAGAAAATAAATGCTCTTGCAAGAAGTGCAGGATTAAAAATGTTCATACCGGTACCCCCGAAAACCTCTTTACCCAGAATTACTGCAAAGGCAGTGGCCAGTGCAAGCATCCACAAGGGGACATCAATGGGCATTATAAGAGGAATTAAAATTCCTGTGACGAGAAAACCCTCATTAATTTCGTGTCCGCGTATCTGTGCTGCGATAAATTCAATTCCCAGACCCACAACATAACTCACAATTATCAACGGCAGGATTCTAAGGAATCCGTACCAGAAGGATAGTAACAATGAAGCATCTGCTCCAACGGATCTGAAATGCTGCAGTCCTGTATTATAGGAACCAAACAGTAAAGCCGGTAACAGTGCAACAACAACGACGAACATCGTTCTCTTAAGGTCTATATTATCCCTTATATGCGATCCTTTAAAAGTAACCTTGTTAGGTACGAACATGAATGACTCAAATCCCTCAAATACTGACCTTAATTTTGACAGCTTCCCTCCTTCCTCAAAATAAGGTTTGATTTTATCGACTCTTTTTCTTAAAGAATTCATTCTTCAATATTGTCTCATGTTATTAACTCATTTCCTTTATCATCAGGTCAATACCTTCTCTTATTACAGACTGTATCTCAATTTTTGAAGGACATATAAACTCACAAAGGGCAAAATCATCTTCAGCGACTTCATATATCCCCAGATTTTCCATCTGGTCGACATCTCCTGCAATAATAGCCTTTAAAAGGAACATTGGATAAATATCCATCGGCAGTACTTTTTCATACTGGCCGGTTACCACAAAAGCTCTTTCGCCGCCATGAAAATTTGTATCCGGTTCGAATTTCTTTTTCGGGAATATGCCTGACAGGAAGGTCTTTGAAAAACTCAGTTTGTCAGCACCGGGCAGCAACCATCCGAAGAATTCATAGTTATCACCTTCAGGAATTACCGTCACCTGAGAATCATAGTATCCCAGATATCCGTCAGCATTTATTTTGGTTCCTGTCAATACATTACCGCTGATATATCTCAGGTTCCATGATTTTATATTATCCCTTATCATTGGTGCCACAGAGCATCCTGATAATGTCCTGTAATACCGGGGATTCATCACTTCCGACCCTGTAAGGGCAATAATCCTCTCAGGCTTATATACGCCTTCTTCAAACAGATTTCCGATTGCAAAAACATCCTGAAAATTGATATACCATACAACTTCACCTTTATTTACCGGATCGAGATGATGTATCTGAATACCTACATTACCTGCAGGATGGGGACCTGAGAAATATGATATTTCAACACCATCAATATTATACTTCTCCTGTGTTTTTGTTTTGTCTTTTTTCAGGACAAGATGGACCTTTCCTTCAGTAAGTTTCTTAATAGCAGAGACACCTGTCTTGAAAAACTGCTCCGGAGAATTGTCCATAATAAAGTCATAATCAGGTGCCAGGGGAGCAGTATCGAAACCTGAGATAAATATTGATTTGGGTGTATCGCCCGGTTTTGCAATGATATGGTATGGACGCTGCCTGACAGCAGGCCACAGCCCCGATAAAAGAAGCTTTTCCGTTATTTGTTCCCGTGAAAGAGATGAAGGATCTGCGTTACCAAAGTCAATATGATCGTTACCTCTTTTTTCAATAACAATCTCAAGTATCCTGCGTCTTTCGCCTCTTTCTACAGATATTACGTCACCGCTTACCGGTGATGTGAATTTTATCTCAGGAGCTTTCTTGTCATGAAATAAAGGGGATCCGGCTTTTATCCTGTCCCCCGGTTTAACCTCAAGTTTTGGTGTGAGACCCGGAAAATCAACAGGTTTAACCCCATACCTTATCGGATTTGATTCTCCGGCTATTATCTTTTCTGCTTCACCCTTTATCGGGATATTATACCCTCTTTTTAACCTTACTGTTCTGGACATATTGATTCAAAGCCGTTAATTGACCCTAATATAGAGAGATTTATTGATATATCAACAATGTTTACAAATGTATAAATAGCGATTAATAATACTTAAAAAATACCAGATTTGATGTAATATTTTTGCACTATTTTTGTTAACAATCTGTTTAAACCACAATATCATGCGTCAATTCCTGATATTTACCATACTTTTTTCCACGGTATTTTTACCGTTATCAGGTTATAATACCGATGCTGATTATTTCACAAGCAGGATATATGACAACAGGATAAAAACCGTCTTGCTGTATAAAGAAGGCTGGAACCTGTCGTACCCTGTAATAAAGCTTAACAGTAACGAGAAACTGATATTCCAGTTTGACCTTCTTGATGATTACAACGAAACATTTTACTATACTTTTATTCACTGTGATAAAGACTGGAACAGGTCAGATATTTTCACAAATGAATATCTAGAGGGTTTTCCTGACAATCCGATAGAAGATGTTCAGCCATCATTCAATACCACTGTAGACTATTTTCATTATTCGCTGGTCTTCCCTAATGACAGGATATCTTTTCTGTTATCAGGGAATTACATTATCTGTGTGTATCCTGACGGCGAACCTGACAATCCGGTTATTACACAACGTTTCATAATTACAGAAAGTGTTGCCGGGATTAATCTCAGGATAAGCAGGCCTCAGATACCTCTTTACAGTAATACTGGTCAACAGTTTGAATTTACCGTGAATCTTATAGGGTTTTCCATAACTGATCCTGCCACAAATATTTATTGTTCCGTACTTCAGAACGGGCGTTGGAATAATGCAAAAACTAATCTTAAACCTGACTTTGTTGGTAATAACCAGCTCAGGTTCAATTCAGTATCTGAAAAAAACCTATTCAACGGAGGGAATGAATTCAGATATTTTGATATCAGAAGCATAAGGTATAAATCAGAGTATATCAGGATGATAGATTACATGGCCCCCAATTACCACATTTATTTAGCCCCTTCGGAAAGCAGGGAATACAAACCATACTTTTACTGGCAAGATTTCAATGGTAAATACTATATAGCTACAAGTGAAGGCAGGGAACCGGAAACTGATGCTGATTATGTTCATGTCTATTTTACTCTCCGTTCAGATTATCTGATAGCGAATGGGAATATGTACGTCTCCGGTGCTTTTAATAACTGGGACTTTAATGAAAATAATATTATGACATACAATCCTCAGGACAGGCAATATGAGTGTACCATACTTCTTAAACAGGGATGGTACAATTATGAATATGTCTTTCTCAAAGATGGTGATACCCGGGGTATGCCTACATTTTTTGAAAGCAACCATTACGAGACTGAGAATGATTACTCTGTTTTTGTTTATTACAGAAACCCATATGAACGTTTCGACCGGGTTATCGGCACTGTTACGGTCAACACCAGCAATAAAAAATCCTATTGATTCTTACCGTGTGCGTCTATACCATACTGCATGAGTATTGTGTGGTTCAGCGTTTTGAGTATCTCAGCCATGTACTCATCTGCTGCTTTGACAGATCCGGGAATTGTATAGATAAGTGATTTGCCAATTATACCGGCAACACCTCTGCTGAGCAATGCATTGGGTTTTTGTGAACCATATTTAACTCTAATATATTCCATTATACCAGGTATTTCTTTTGTCAGAAGAGGTTGTACGGTTTCTACAGTAATATCCTTTGGTCCTATGCCCGTGCCTCCGGATGTAATTATCATGTTATAATTATCTTTTGCATCCATAAGCAAATCTTTCAGAAGAGCACTTTCATCGGGGATAAGTTTCAGGTCGATATGATATTTTTGTTTATTGTCATTGAAATATGTAGTCAGTATCTCCCTAACACGAGGGCCGCTAAGGTCTTTATATTCTCCCCTGAATGCTCTGTCGCTGAGTGTAATTATCAGAATATTAAGTTTCCCGGGGATATCCATAATGCTTTGGTTTTGTTTTCGGTCAGATCTGTCGCACACTCACCATCTGACCTTTATCAAGTTTATGCAATCCTGGAGGAACGGCAATAATTCCGAATGCTCCCGTAATTGCAGTAATATGTGCTGAACCATGGTATTCGACAGGTTCTACGAGTTCCTCATCGGTAATAATAACAGGAACAAGGCCCATTCTGTCGGCAGATTTCCTGAAGAAGTCATCTTTCAACGGTAATGTCTTTATCAGAGGTTGCCATGAACAGCCCATCATTTTATTAATTAATGGTCTGATAAGTATTTCGAATTGCATGAATGACGATACCGGATTACCTGGCAATCCAAAGACCAGAGCTTTTTGATGTATCCCGAATGTTGTTGGTTTCCCGGGTTGAACAGCCACCCTTGAAAACAGAATTTTTACACCTGCCTTTTCAAGTACCGAGGGAATAAAATCAAAATCACCCATGGATACACCGCCCGAGATAATTACGAGGTCATTCTCTGATATTGCTTTTGTTACTATCTCAAGAGTTTCCTTTTCGTTATCACGTGCAATGCCATAGTATTTACCTATGGCTCCTGCCCTGTCGGTCTGGGCCAGAAGCTGTGAGCCATTGCAGTTTCTGATCTGTGACCGGCCCGGTATCTCATCTGGTTCTACTATTTCATCGCCCGAACTTATCACAGCAGCTTGTGGTTTCCTGCTGACCGTTACAGATGTATACCCTACGGTAGCCATAACTCCGACATACGAGGGTGTGATGAGGTTACCCGCTTTAAGTACCACATCTCCTTTTTTGATATCCTCACCCTGAAATGCAATATTTTCCTTTGTTGAAGAGGCATTGAATCTTATTTTACCGGAGGGTAATGTTTCGGTATCTTCAACCATAATGACACAATCGGCACCTTCAGGAACAGCTGCACCTGTCATTATACGGGTGCATAAGTTCTTGTCTATTTTCTTCTCCGGCCACTCACCGGCGGATACTGTTTCTATAATCTCCAGTTCGTTGCTGAGATCTGATTTCCTGCAGGCAAAACCATCGACCGAAGTCTTATTGAACGGAGGCATCTCCATATCACTTACTACGTCACCAGCCAGTATACGGTTCAGTGAATCAGTATAGGGGACTGTTTCTGTTCCCATGCTGAAATAAGAATTCATTACTATTTCAAAAGCCTTCGCAATGGATATCATTTCCATATCTGACCTATTGATAATCCTTTACAACCTCTATTAATTCTGGCAAGTCCATCCCGATTTTTTTGAGAAATTCTATTTTAGGTACTCCTTTACTATTCCAGCCTCGTCTTTTATAAACCGCATCAATAAGTTCTTCGTACTGATCTTCACGGTATTTACGAAGTATCTTCATCTTTTCCTCTGTTGATTTTCCCGTAGGATCTATACCTAGTTTTTCCTTTAATTGTTTATCGTAGCGTTCGGCCCTTGATTCATACTCCTCTTTTGTGACGGGTCCGGCTGCTCGGTATGGTTGTCTGTCATGTTCCCGGGTACCGTATCCGCGGCGCAGGTTAAAGATACGCTGGAAGTTATACACTCTTTCTGAGTCTTCCACCAGTCTGTATTTATCAAACTCACGGCCCGTGACCGCCTTATATATAGTTACATAATTATCAACATGTTCCGGTACTTTTGCGGGTTCATCGGTCTCTGCATTATTCTCGGGTTCAACATCATTCCAGGGAAGCTTGCATAGTCCAACCAGGCCGAACCATGTTCTGAACATAGGGAAGTAATGTAAAGCTTCTGCTTTATCTTCAAAAGTTGGTATCTGGTTGTTGACCATATCCATAAAGATAAGCCATGCTTCATCGTGCTGGGGTCCTTTGTTTGTCATTGCAAAACCTCCCTGTTGTGCAAGCGATTCTTTTGAAACATACTGTGAATATTCAAGTCCTTTGTTTTCCATTCCGATGTCATTCAGGAAACCTTCTTCTCCCCAGCCGTTCTTTATAAAGAGCTCCTTCATTTTTCTTACTCCCAGTCCTGCAATTTTACCGAAGCCTTCCCCTCTTGCCAGCTGGTGTATCAATTCGAGGGCAGCATCAGCATTACCAAACTTCATTTCAAGTCCGCCTGTTCTCTCTTTATTAAGTATTCCGTTTTCATAGCATTCCATGATGAATGCTGTAGCAGTACTCCATGTGATAGTGCAAATACCGTATGTGTCGCAGTAGAAATTTGTCTCTATCACATAATTAGGATCGAAAATCCCACAGTTAGAACCGATACCGGCGGCACTTTCATATTCAGGTCCGTCGACAATGACTTTTTTCCCTTTATAGGGTCCCGTTCTTATTATATAATCATCAATACCCTTGCTGCAAGACATATTACAGCCAATCCAGCAGCCATCGGGTATGTTCTGTGTAAAGTGTTTTTTCCATTCAACAGAATCAATCTTAAATGCTTCAGGGTGACTTCCGAACTTATAATTATTTACAGGCAGAAGATCATGATCATTCATTATCTCCATCAGGTGTGCAGTACCCACCTGGCGCATATGGCTTTGCTGGTCATCAAGTTCTCTCATTTCCTTGTTAAACCTCCTGCCTCTTTCCATAATAGCCTCAAGATCAACAACACTATTTAGATTACCCTTAACGCCGGGTATTTTACATACAAGAGCCCTTATGTTTTTATTTCGAAAAACTGTACCTATTCCTCCCCTGCCGGCCTGCTTCATTCTGACCTTTTTTCGTTTCGGATCATAGAAGCTGAAGTTAAGCATGCCAATAAGTGAATGCCGGGCTGCTGAACCGGATGAAACAACCCCGATATTCCTCTTGTCTTTTTCATCATCAGCAAAATATTCTGTCAATTGCTCGACAAGGAGGTGACTGTCAACAGCTTCTTTAACAGAAGCCTCATAAATCTCCACTTTATGGTTAATACCGTCTACAAATACTATAACATCCTTTTGGGCTTTACCCTGTATTTCTATTGCATCAAATCCGGAAAACTTAAGGAAGGGACCAAAAAAACCTCCCACATTGCTGTCCATAACTGAATTAGTCTGTGGTGAAATACTCACGACCAATGATTTCCCCGTTCCCGAGTACTGGGTTATTCCGCCAATGGGACCAGAAGATATTACGATCTCATTATCAGGGCTATCCCAGCTTGTGTCGGGCTTTGTAGCATCCCATAAAAGCCGGAGTCCATATCCCTTTCCTCCAATAAATTTCTCCTTCATCTCGACAGGGACATCCTTCTCCCTTATCTCTGTAGTACCCACGTTTACATAGAGTATTTTATCAGTATAGCCTTTATCCAAAGGAGTCCAGGCATATTTCCAACTGTTCAGAAGCTTATGTTCAGGTTTATCCGATCTGGTATCCATATTGCAATTTATTAACGATATTAATACTGTATAAGACCATAAATTCAAAGTTACAAAATTTTACACCTGTTCCGTATGATATACATCAGTATGTACATCCAGTATCTTTATCATCCGCTAAAAATGTTAGCATCAATATTAACATATTGTATATTTGTATTTACACCAGAGTTGTTCTAATGAAGTTCACTGATATTAAATCACATCTTGGTAAATTCAGGGTAGGTATAGCCGGTGCTGGAGGCCTTGGGTCAAACTGTGCCATAGCACTAGCAAGATGCGGTGTAGGGACCCTTGTTATTGCTGATTCTGATATTGTTGAGACTCAAAACCTGAACAGACAGTACTATTTTGCTGACCAGACCGGGATGCTGAAGACTGAAGCCCTTAAAGAGAATATTTCACGTATAAATACTTCCGTAAAGGTACTAATCCAGAACCTGAAACTTAATGAATCAAATATACCCTCTGTTTTTGAAGGTTGCGATGTAATCGTTGAGGCTTTCGACAGCAATGACATGAAAAAGGTTCTGGTTGAAACGGTCCAGTTGCAGATGCCGGGTATACCTGTGATAATTGGTTCAGGATTGGCCGGCTGGGGTAATAATGATACAATAAGGTACAGGAAGATTGATGACACTCTATATGTATGCGGAGATGAATCAACAACAGTCAGCGATGAACTGCCTCCGCTGGCTCCAAGAGTAGGTATCGTAGCCAACATGCAGGCAAATACAGTCATTGAAATACTCATGAACAAGTTAACTGAATGAAAATAATATTAAATAACAGGCAAGAGGAATTTGATGCATCATCAATTACAGTCAGCAAAATGCTCGAATTAAAGAAATTTACGTTCAGGATGAGAATAATAAAAATCAACGGAGTTTTAATCCGAAAAGATAAATACGATAGTACAGTAATAAATGAAGGGGATAATGTCCAGATGCTATATCTTATGAGTGGCGGATAGAAAAAATGTTGTAGTTTTGTATAATTATGGAAAAATTCAGGTTCATAGAAAAAATCCCTGCCATATTCAGAAATAAATATGTAATTACAATTATAATATTCCTTATCTGGCTTTTACTTCTTGACTCAAATAACCTGATCTCCCGTTACAAAGAGTTAAGAGAACTCAGTAAGCTTAAGAAAGAAAGAGAATATTACCAGAATAAGATCGAAATTGACCAAAGGAAGCTTCAGGAGCTAAAAACCGATAATGAGAGTCTTGAAAAATTTGCCAGGGAACAGTACAGGATGAAAAAACCTGAAGAGGATCTTTATATAGTTCTCAGCCCCAAAGAAGACCGTGAGATAAGCAGGGAAAACAAGTAAATCTCTATTCCTGTAATTTTTCCAGTGATCTGTAATATAAAAGTAACTGGCAGGTATCTTCCGGAATATCCTTAAATCCCGATAATTCAAGAATATTATGAGCAGATTCCCTTACAGGTATTTTATTGTATTTTTCTTTATGTATATGATTCAAATATTTTACGATCCTGAACATATTGAACCAGAAGAAGAATCTCTTCATGAATGATTCATATGTAGAAGTATTTCTACTTATTTCGTCTATCTTTAGCCCCCATTCTTCCTCACACAAAAATGTCTGCAGCCCCGAAGGAAGTATCTCGTATGAATTTAGTACTACATCCCGGCCAGGTGCATAAAGTGTCCTGACAATATCAAATAGTTCTTTCAGATCATTGAATGCCAGGTTATTATATGTCAGGTATCCATTACTGTTATTATTCATTGACCTGGCAATCATTGCTCCGGTTCCGAATGGTACCCTTTTTGATTCTCTGGGTGAGGGAAAAACGGTTGTTTTGTTCAGCGTAAAATATCCACCCAGGGGAGACAATTTCTGAATAAAATAGAAATCCTCGCCTGCCTGCCGGCGGTTCATCCCTCCGGCTTTTGCATACTGTAAAGCTTTAACAGCCAGAGCAGACCCTACAGTATGAAAAGGATATGGAAATCCAGAATATTTGAGTCCCTGCACAAAATACCGCATATGAAGTTCATATTGAGTAATATAATTATATACCGTGGCAGGAAACTGACTACCCGAAAGAGGATGTTCAAAGTATAAAGAACAGGCCTTTCGCTCTTTCTTCTTCACCAATTCGTTATATATAGCTGTGAAGTAGTTTTTTTCTACAGTACAATCGGCATCAAGGCATACAATTGCACCATCCGGATTTTTTGCAGCATTAAATCTCCTCAGAGCCTCGTCCATACCCGTTTTTCGTGCCAGGCCGACACTCCATCCGGGTACCGGAGCTTTACCGGCATCAACAACATATAGTCTGAAAAAAAGATTCCTGTTAATTTCCTTCCATTGTGCGCTATTACTGATACATATACAATTATTTTCAAGGCTCTCCGGTGATACATCTGCCGGAGCATTGACGACAATAATAACCTCAACCTTACATTCAGGTTCAACACATGATTTTAATGAATCGAGAAGGGTAGTAATTGAGGGTTCATCAAAAGCAGGCACAACAACTATAATACCTGTCTGGTTATCAGGTGCTTCTTTAATGAATTCAGGAAACAGAGCCTTTTCATTCAGCCATGCTGAAGCAAAACTCATGATTATTATTTATTCTCCTCCTGATACTTTTTATTAATGGCATCAAGTACTTCCTGGGTAATATCGAGTGTACTATCTCCGTAAAGCACTTGTCCCCCGAAACTTTTGCCGAGAATATACTGGTAGTTGTATTCCGACTTATGCTCTTCAAGAAAAGAGGTTATGTACTCAAGTATCTGGCGGTTCATTACCTGTTCTTCCTCAAGAAGGTTAGCCTGGAGGTTATCACGCAGATCCATCAGATCCTGCTGCTGTTGAAGAAGATCCTGTTCCATCTCAGCTGCTGTAGCCCTTGTAACAAGCCCTTTAGTCACCTTTTCCTGAAAGTCACGTGCGCTTCTCTCATACTGGCTGGCTTTGGAATTCAGCTCAGATTCGGCTTTCTGCTGTTTTTCCATCAGTTCGTCTCTTCTGTCGTAGAACATATCGAACTTAAATATTATCGAATCGATGTCCACAAATGCAATACCTGATGCTGTAGACTCAGGTTGTTCAGACTTTTCTTCGGTAAGTTTATCTTTCCCGTCTCCCGTAAAGTGAAAAAAATAGAGAAGGCCTAAACCCACAAAAAGTATTGAAAACAGAACAATGGAAAGCTTCTTCATTGCAATATAATTATTTGTTTAACAATATAATCAGCCGCAAATATATAACAATTCTGAATAGGACAGCAAATGTAAGGTTTAAAATTCAGGACAAGGTATTGCTCTTATTTTCCTCCTGCTTCCACGGAGGTTAGCTGAAGTAAATTCATAAATAAGAGACACCTCATGCGCTCCGGCAGTTGAACTTATGAGATTTGAAATAGTGAAATCATAGCTGTAACCGATATGTAATTGTTCGGTTTTAATTCCCACAAGACCTATAATAGCATCTCCCGCCTGTGATGTGACAAGTGGAATTCCCCTATACCACAGACCAAAGATAAGGGGATCTTTATAATAGTATAAACCGAGATCTGTCTGGTAGAATTTAGCCTGTTTCTGGAAGTTCAACGCAACAGATAAAACCTCTTTCAGTTTTGTTCTCAACCTGGTTTTTTTTACTATCTGCATACCGCCGAAAAGGTTAAACTTGAGAGGCACCTTTGCATCATCGCCATAGAATGATGTTTTAGGGACCAGAAGATGATCGAGTGTGAATCCTCCCCATATCCTGTCGTTATATGCAAGTGTTGAGAATGTAAAATCGACATCGGCAACATTATCGAACGGAGGCGGAGAAACGGACGGAGTGACACCACTACCTGACAACTGGCTGTTCCACACTAGTTTGTAAATATCCAGCCCGAGATAATAAAACTTGAAATTAACACCTGGCCTTAAATGCCACTCCCTGTTTATCTGGAAGTCGTAGGAATATATCAGTCCTATGTTGGTGGTGCTCAGATCACCAGAGCCTGCAACGTCATAGGTGGCAAGTACACCGATACCTGAATTAAAAGCCAGAAGTGCTTTGTCGAATGATATACTGTAAGTGTGGAAAACTCCCGGTATGGCAGGCCACTGGTTACGGTAGTTCATACTGAAACGATACTCCTCAGTGGCTCCCGCAAAAGATGGGGCGAGATAGAGAGGATTTGCATAAAACTGGGAGAAAGTAGGATCCTGACTGTATATTTCTACAACAAATAGGAAAGTTAGAATAAATATATATTTGATCCTCTTCAGCAAGGTCACTCCCGTAAGTTTAACATAGACGAAAATAGTCAAAACCTTTAATAATTCCCTATTTTAAACGGATTTTTAGGGTAAATGTGTCAAGTTTCATCTTTTTTTTTAATGAACAGAGAAAAAACAAGGATGAATGTAAGGAATCTGTTGATGAATGGGCAAAACCCCAATTCAGGGAATTTTCAGGGAAATAAGGTCAGTTTTTCAGCAGGGTTACATCACCCATTTTGGTAAATGGCTCCCCACTTATATATTTACCACGTACTTTGTATATGTAAACACCCGGTTCACAAAGCGCCCCTTTATAATAACCATCCCACCCGATATTAATGTCATTGCTTTCGAAAATAAGTATTCCGAGCCTGCTGAATATTCTTAACTGATAATCGGCAACACCTGAATACACCGGATGAAATACAAAAGCCGATTCATCACTTCTGGGTGAATAATACCCTCCTGAAGGACCATTTGGATTAGGCATAAATGCATTTGGAAAGTCAACAAAATAACCTGAACCTGAAAAAGCATTATAGATCATAAGTGAGTCGGAGCATCCATATTCCGAGTATGCAATAAGCTGGATATCATAGTCGTCGTATTTACCGTAAACGTGTCTCGGTTCAAAGAGTTCCGATGTTGTCCCGTCACCGAAATCCCATTTGTATCTGACAGCATTTGTTGAGTAATTCAGGAATACTATTTCATCATCAGGGATTATGGCATCTTCGGGAGTGATTTCAAAGTGTGCCTCCGGGCTTGGGTGAACAATTATATCTACCGAGGAAGTGTTTCTTTTGCCGTCAGCTGTAAATACATCCAGGTTGACCTTATATTCACCTTCTATATCAAACAACCATTCTGTATTCCTGTTGTACGAATAACCTCCGTCACCAAAGGTCCATTTGCAGGAATCCTCCGGTGCAATCATACTCCTGAAAATAACCTTCAGCGGGGCACACCCTTCAATAACCGATGCTGCTATGTAACTGTCTTTATTTACTACTGTAGCTTTAAGGTTATTCCTCAAGGTTTCCTTCCCTGATACTATCGTCTCTTCGGGAATGTCAGGTATTCTGACAGAATTAACAGGACCGGCTTTCTGTTCAGGAACAACGGGCTCCTGATCATCCGGAGTTATCACGGGATAGGATGCTTTTTCTTCCTGTTTTCCGGTAACGGTTTTGTTTTCAGTATCACCTTTTTCTTCAGTGACACCCCTTACTTCCTCTTTTATTATCTGTGTATCAGTCTCTTTCGTGAGTGCAGGCTCTTTATAGCTCTCATCATTACGGGGATTTGAAGAGAGAATGACAGCTATAATGGTTCCTGTTGTTATGATAGCTCCTGCATACCATGCATTGAACCTTGCTGCATTAAAACGGAGAAACCTCCTCACCGCCAGTTTTTTCATTATAATCTTACTGACTGAGGGAGAAGGAACCACTTCCGCACTTTCCAGTTTATTCCGGAATAAATCCCTTAATTCTTTATCTCCGTTTCTCGCTTTCACCTTTTAACTTATTAATCAGTTTCTTTATTATCAGATGGATATTTGCTCTTCAGTTTACGCAGTTTATCAAGTTTTCCCCTGATAGCTGCCTTTGCCCTGCTGTACTGCGATTTTGAAGTATTCGTATCGATATCCAGCATTTTCGCTATCTCTTTATGCTTATATCCTTCAACAGCATAAAGGTTAAAGACCATACGGTAACCGGCCGGCAATTCATTCAATACCCTGAACAACTCATCAGATGTGAAGAGATCCTCCTCAAAACTTGATGCCCCCGATTCAGCCGACACATAATCCTCAATATCAACATAATACCTGAATTTAAGGTGTTTGTGATAGTGAGTAATCGCAGTATTAACCGCAATCTTTCTTAACCATCCTATAAAAGAACCTGTTCCTGAATAATCCTTTATGTTAAAATATATCTTTAATAAACTATCCTGCAATATATCTTCTGCCTCAGCTTTATCAGATGCATATCTAAGACATACACCCAGTAAAAAATGTGAATACCTGTTATAAAGCTCCTGTTGCGCTTTTCTGTCATTCCTGGCACAACCTTCAATTATTTGCCGGTCACTCATCATATACTGAGGACATTTTTAAGACATTCCATGCAAAAAAATGGTTGCATTATCTGATAAATTAATCCAAATTAAGCAAATTCGCCAGATATTATAACGAAAATCAATGATAAAGGTCATTTAAAATCGAAGCTATATCAATTTAATTAGCATGTTGCATAAAAAATATATCATAAATAATTACATGTCATGTTCAACAAATTAATTGCCTCAATATTGCCATACTTTCCCAAAAAATTTGTCTGGATCTTTTCGCGTTCATACATCTCAGGTGAGACTATTGATGATGCGATGCGTGTGTCAAAAGAACTCAACAGTAAAAATATACTGGTTACATTCGACATACTCGGGGAATTCATAGAAAATCTTGAAGAAGCGGAATTCAATAAGCAGGAATATCTGAATCTGATCGATGTATCATACAAGAATTTGGTCAACGGCAATTTTTCTGTCAAACCCACAAGTTTTGGGCTTCTGATAGATAAAGAGGTCTGTTTCCGGCATATCAGGGAGATAGTAGCTAAAGCCGCATCATATAATGGATTTATCAGAATCGACATGGAAGATTCATCCTGCACTGATCTTGAGATAGAACTCTTTCGCAGACTGAAAGCGGAATTTCCTGCAAATGTAGGGCTCGTTGTTCAGGCATATCTAAGGAGAACCCTGGATGATTTAAAAGGCATGCTTGATCTGAACAGCGAATCTGTTCCTCTCAGCATCAGGCTTTGCAAGGGTATATATGTTGAACCTGAATCAATTGCATATAAAAGTTATGATGAAGTGAACCAGCATTTTCTTGAAGACCTTGATTTTCTGCTTAAAAACAGGATACATGTAGGTATTGCCACACATGACAAACCTCTTGTTGACGGAGCTTATAAACTCCTGAAGCAATATAATGTACCAAGTCATCTCTATGAGTTCCAGATGCTGTACGGGGTAACTCCCAATCTTCGTGATTCAATAGTAAATAACGGTCATACAATGAGGATATACGTACCCTATGGAGTGGACTGGTTTGGATATTGCACCCGGAGGATCAAGGAAAATCCAAAAATGGCCAGCCAGATCATAAAAGCAATATTCTATAAGGGATGAACTGGGTCCTGGGTCCTGGGTCCTGGGTCCTGGGTTCTGGGTTCTGGGTTCTGGGTCCTGGGTCCTGGGTCCTGGGTTCAGGTAGTCATTTCCTTTGCCTTATTGTTTCCAGGTATTTTCTGTGGAGCAGATCTACCTCCTGTTCAGTAAGTTGTGGTTTCATCGGTGCCGGTTTGCCCGGCAGTCCGTTCATTAGAAGATAGGCTGCCGGAATTATCATAAAAGGACTTAACCCCACAATCCTGTCGGGTGGTATCTGTCCCTTTGAATAGGCATCAGCTCTATGTTGCTGCCGCAGTACCTCATAATTCAAAGAAGGATCCCCGAGTTTTCCCTGGCTTAAACGACCCTGGTAAGATGATACTTCCAGGTTGTATTTTGCATTTTCAATAACCTGGTTTGTCTCGGGATGAGAAGTAAGAATCTCCGACCTGAGGTTGGCCAGCCGGGGGACAATAACGACCTCGCCTATAGCTATTGTATCAGAGTTCAGGTAAATACCTGCTATGAATTCCCGTCCTGAGAGGGTGTCACTTATCTGAAGCTCAACCGGTTCATAACCAAGCAGGCTGAAAACAACAGTATCTCCCTTGTTCACATAGAAGGCGAATTTTCCATCATTATCGCTTACTGATGTAAAATTCCTGTTTATCGTAATCTGTGAGCCCTCAACAGGTTCAAGAGTGACGGCATCCATAACAATGCCATTGAAGAGTATCCGTGAACCCGTTTCTCTGATAACCTGACCTGATAATGAATTGATTACCAAAAACAGTATAAGCATTATGAGAGAATACCTTTTCATCAAAAGGCTAAATTTAGAGTTTAAGTATCAATTCATCAAGTGTTCGTTTTGGCACATGATGATTTTTTTCACTATCGCGCCAGTATTTGATGTCACCATCTTTAACCTGGTCAATTATAACATTTTCTACAGGTTTACCAAGAGCAATAACAAGAAGGATTTCATAATGCTCAGGTATCCTGAATTCATCACAAAGCTGTTCCCTTTTGACTGAGGCGATCATACACCCTCCCAAGCCAGCTTCTGTTGCTCCAAGTAATATACTTTGCGCCGCAATACCATGATCAACATAGAAATTATCTGTTATCGATGTATCTCCGAGAATGATTATATATCCTGAAGGTCTTTCGCCAGGTTCAGGACCATCCCAATCATTAAGATAACCTGCCCAGGCTAATGAAGGGAAAACCCTTTTACAATCTTCGGGTGAATTACAGATAACAAATCTCAGCGGTTGCCTGTTAGAGGCAGACCCAGACAGCCTTGCCAATTCGACGAACTCTTCCAAGAGAGAGTGTTCAATTCTGTATGATTCGTCAAACCTGCGGTATGACCTGTTTTTCAATACAAGATCCTTTAATTTCATATTAAATATTAATTTGTTTCTTGTTCATCATTTTCTTCTTCAGCAGCATAAAGGCCTTCTCTTGATAGCAGATGATCAAGATTTGCCAGTCCATATACTACAACGGCTATTACTACTGAGGTATGCTCCTGATACTCAGGTATACTCTTGGTATAGAGATCATTCTCTGTGTGCCAGATCTCTGAATAACTGAAATTATATCCTTTTGAATCTTTTGATTCAAATGACAGGGTAGGAACACCATTCATTGCAAAGTAGGCATGATCAGATCCTCTCGGTGTTGTCGGTTTAGGACGCGGGGGACTCGTTCTTTTGCTCAATTTGAATGGAAAATCAGGATTAATATCATTCAGCGGTTCACAGATCTTTTCAAAATCGTCATACATAGCCTCAGGTACTGTTAAACCAGATAACACTTCCGGACCGCCATCACGGTTGAAATAATTAGAGATATTCGGCAGCTTATCCATATTTGACTCAACCCAGTGTTTTGATCCGAACAGTCCAAACTCTTCGGCCGACCACAGGCATACCAAAACAGTACGTAAGGGTTTGGCACCGGCAGCAAGCATAAGACGTGCAGCTTCCATCACTGGTGTAATACCTGATCCGTCATCGATACCACCGGTGGCTACATCGAATGCATCAAGATGGCCGCCCATTAAAACATATTCGTTGGGATACCTGGTACCGCGAATTACTCCGATAACATTATGATAAGGTACAGGACCCGGTTTAAAATGATTACGGATATCAAACTCAAGAAGGAAATAGCGGCGTTCTTCCACCATCTTCTTAATTATATCATACTGCTGTTCATCAAGTTTTATATCACAAACAGTGGGAAGATTATCGAAGGTCATCCTGTCGATATTTTTCCTGTCATAAAGTGCCCTTATCGGTATTGATGAAGACTGAATAACACCTAGTATTCCTGCTTCGCACATCTCACGGTAGAACAATGCAGGTTCTTCTTTTGGAGGGATCATTAAGCTGTCCAGCATATACATAGGCATATCGCCAAAACGTCCTCTTAAGTTTTCGCGGTTAACCTGTGTAATTGAATCATTATATGCAATGATTGCTGCCCTTGCAGAATCACCTGCCGGTGACCAGTCAATCGGCCAGCCGTTGTTCTGCCCGCCTATAAGGACCCATGCCCCCTTGAGTGCTCCTTTCATCCGGTCAAATTCTTCCCTGGTCTTCGGCTCAATGAGCACATGTCCCCTTTGAACACCTCTTGTGCCGGCTGTATATGACGGTGTGGCAAAATGAAGAATCATACCGTCTTCCGAGAGCATACGTCCGAACCATGGTCCCCTGTTAAATCCAACCGGTACTGTACCAGCCTCATCCATAATGACTTCCATACCCCATTTTTTAAACTCAGAAGCACACCATAATACAGCATTCTCAAAGGCATCTGATCCGACAAGACGGCCTCCGAAACGGTTACATATAACATCCAGATGATGCATTGTCCTGTTATCTGTTTTACCGATCTCAATAATACGATCTGTTACTTTATCATGCTGGGCAATAATCACCGGAGATATGGCCATCAATATCAAAACAGGAAATAATATACGTCTCATAATATCTGTCTTTAGTTTATACATTTAATAATCAGTAAATTGGTGTAAGAAATATCTTGTCCGGTATTTCCGGTATAACTTTTTTCCCAAAGGCAATCCTGAATAACTCACTGATAGCTTTCTTACCTTCATAAGAAAGATCCTTACTATACTTATTCACATATAGTTTAATATGATCATTAATGACCCTGCTATCCTGATCTTTTGCATTTGACATAATAAAATCACGAGATGCTGCCGGATTTTTATATGCATAATCAATGCTCCTCCGGATAATCCGGTTGACTTTCACAACTGTTTCAAAAGGAATTCTCCTGTTGATTGCTATTGTACCAAGGGGTACTGGTAGGTTTGTAAGTTTCTCCCAGAAGTCACCAAGATCTGCAATTTTAGTAAGACCTTTTTTATGATATGTAAAACGGGTTTCATGTATAATCAAGCCCGCATCCACTTCTTCCTTCAACAGTGCATCTGTAATATCTGAAAACAGGTATTCTATTTTATTTACAGCTTCAGGCCAGGCTATACTAAACAGAAGATTGGCGGTTGTATATTTCCCCGGGATTGCTATTCTCGCATTAACAAGTTCACCTGTATCAAGTTTATTTTTGCTTATCAGCAGGGGACCATTACCATAACCCAGGGCGCTGCCCGAATCAAGGATAAGGTATTTACGCGCGGCAAAGGCATATGCATGGATACTTAACTTTGTGATATCAATGGCTTCTGATAGTGCCTGCCTGTTCAGTTCCTCAACATCGGCAATATGAAAATCGAACTCAAGCCCCTCATTATCAATTCTCCCGTTGACAATAGCATCAAAGATGAAAGTATCATTAGGACATGGTGAGAAACCCAGTGTAAGTTTCATAATATCATTTAAACATTAATAAAATGGCTTTCAGTATATCTGAAAGATTATCAATGGCTTTTGGTATATTCCATTTCTCCTTATCCCGTGGTTCAACCCTGTTTGAAACAGCTCTTATTGCGATGTAAGGGATCTTCTCCCTGTTACAAATATAAAAAAAAGTAGCGCCTTCCATTGTCTCAATATCGGGATCGAATTTCTCTTTCATTCTCTTTATGGTTTCCCTGGACCCGGTTACTGTATTGACTGTTATAGCTGTAACGGGTTTGAGAATATTCAACACCAGTGGCATGTATTTATTCACTGCATATATTTTCCCATCCCTGAAAGGAGGTTCTTCAATACCGGCTTCAGTAAGTGTAAGGATTGTTTTATCTGTTTCGATGCCGGTATCCGCGAAACAGTCTGAGACAGGTACAACAACATCACCAATCTTTATTTTATCATTATAGCTTCCTGCTATACCTATGTTTACAGCAAGGTCAGGTTTTTCGTTCGATGAGAGCCATTTTGTAAGCGACCATGATGTCGCCATCTGGCCAATACCTGTTACAAGCAGAGTGATATCACAATTACCAAAATGGAAACCCTCAGCAGATGTTTCGATTCCGGGTATTCTTTTTAAGGCTTCTCCCTCAGTATCTGTTGCTGCAACAAGCAGTATCCTATACGACATAATACGACTCAGGTTAATCTTCCCACAAATGATCTTTCTTCTTCCGCTTCGACTTTTAATAATGCAATAATTGGAATCGAAGGATAGATACATCAAATATATTGCTTTTAACTATTAGAAAGCTCAGTTTTATTGGTTAATATTGTAAATAAAACCTGATGTAAAATGATATATCTAACTCGTCGGGAAAGATTCAGTGCTGCACACAGAATGTTCAGGCAGGACTGGTCAGATGAAAAGAACCTTGAGGTTTTCGGTAAATGTTCAAATCCGAACTGGCATGGACACAATTATGTGCTTCGTGTAACTGTCAAAGGTGAACCTGCTGAAGATCATGGTTTTGTAATGAACACTAATGTCCTGAAGAAAATAATTCAGGAGAAAGTGATATCGAAAATCGATCACAGGAATATTAACCTTGAAGTCGATTTCATGAAGGGGAAAATTGCCACTACCGAGAACCTTGCAATAGCTATCTGGAATGAACTGAAACAAGCTGTTGAGATGGAAGGAGCCCGACTTCATTGTATTAGAATTGAAGAAACAGAAAACAACACTATAGAATATTATGGCTGATAGAATTGAAAAAATTAATGACGGTTCAGGAATTACTGAAACAGGATACAATAAAATTGAAACATGGAATTCTGAAATCATCGAGGAAATGGCATCGATGTACAAAAGGATTCTCAAGCTTTTAGGTGAAGATCCTGACAGGGAGGGTTTGCTTAGGACTCCTGTAAGGGTAGCCCAGGCTCTCAATTACCTGACAGTAGGTTACAGTATTGATCCGGTACAGATCCTCAACTCTGCAAAGTTCAAAGAGGAATACAGGCAGATGGTTATAGTCAAGGATATTGATCTCTATTCCATGTGCGAACATCATATGCTGCCATTCTTCGGTAAGGCCCATGTAGCTTATATTCCTGATGGCTATATAACAGGTCTGAGTAAATTAGCACGTGTTGTAGAGGCTTATTCAAGAAGGCTGCAGGTACAGGAACGACTAACCACACAGATAAGGAACTGTATACAGGATACCCTTAATCCTCTGGGAGTAGCTGTCGTAATTGAAGCTCAGCATATGTGCATGCAGATCAGGGGTGTACAAAAACAGAACTCAGTAACCACAACATCTGCTTTTACGGGCATATTCCTCGAGAATATGAATACACGAGAAGAGTTCATTCATCTTATAGGCTCTGATTTGCACTCATAATCTGTACATTATAATAAATTAGTATAAGATACATTATTTTATTTTCGATAATGAAAGCATACGTTTTTCCTGGACAGGGAGCCCAGTTTCCGGGAATGGGCAATGATCTCTATGAAAAGTCATCCCGTGCAATGGATATGTTTGAAAATGCAAACAGGATACTCGGGTTCAGGATAACTGATCTTATGTTCAAAGGTACTGATGATGATCTAAAACAAACACGTGTAACACAACCGGCTATTTTCCTGCACTCTGCAATACTGGCTGCAGTTCTTGAAAATTCTTTTAATCCCGGAATGGTAGCCGGACATTCACTGGGCGAATTTTCTGCTCTTACTGCAAGCAGGACTCTTTCATTTGAAGATGGTTTGATCCTTGTATCAAAGAGAGCAGCTGCAATGCAAAAAGCCTGTGAAACTGCACCTTCTGCCATGGCAGCCGTCATAGGTGCCGATGAAAAAATGGTCGGAGATATCTGTGCTTCAATAGATGAAATTGTCGTCCCTGCCAATTACAATAGTCCGGGACAGATAGTTATTTCGGGATCCAATGAAGGGATTGACAAAGCACTTGAATTGCTAAGGGAAAAAGGAGTCAAGCGTGCCATCAGGTTAGCTGTAAGCGGTGCCTTTCATTCGCCTTTAATGGAACCTGCCAGGAGTGAACTGGAAGAAGCAATAAGGGAAACAAATTTTTTTGCGCCAATATGCCCTGTATATCAGAATGCTACAGCCAAACCATCCATTGATCCGGAAGTTATTAAAAACAACCTTATTGCCCAGCTTACCTCTCCTGTTCTGTGGACACAGCTCATACAAAATATGATAACTGATGGTGCAACTTCATTTACCGAAGTAGGTCCCGGAAACGTCCTGCAGGGATTAATAAAAAAAATAAACAATGATGTTCCAACCGAAACGGCTGTTTATTAAATAATGAGATTCAGACTGTTGGCTTCATAATCGCTCCTTTATGCTCCTTGCCGTCAATTATTATATCGAGGGGCTTTTCAAAAGTTACATGCCTTATGTACTCATCTTCATAAACGGCATTCAGACCATCCAGGTATTCAACATCATAGAAACCTTCGTTTATATAAGGATTAATTGTGAAATACCCCACCCTGAATGAGGTAAGATTCTGAAAGAAGTGTGTACCCTGACTCGGTTCGATCCGGTAATTCTCCAGTCCTGATTCAATAATTATTCTTGCTGCAGATATCTGCGCCCACTTGACAGGGATACCCAGCCATGGATCTTTTGAGCCCCATCTTCCCGGACCTATGAGTGCATAGGTTTTCGATTCATTAATAAAATTGTTATTTATTGTTTCAACAATTTCTGCGATGGTCTTATTATTGGCAGAATTGAATGTTTCAGGTTTTACATAAACCAGGTCATGAATCCCCTTGAAAACACCATGGCCCAGGGCGGAATCTGAGAAGATAATAGTATCCTCAGCCCTGGTATTATCAATATTGATGCTATAGGTCTCGTCAGAATGGACTATTGGTCTTATCTGCAAAAAGTTAAAGATCTTTGGCGTACCCGGTGGTGTTTCCAGATTAGCAGCAAACTCTATTTCAATGGGATTATTCATCTCTTTATGCCCCAGTTCAAGAAGTGTTTTAAGTATCTCGGCCAGAGGGAAGGAACCATGCTGCAGTATACTGGAAAAAGTTATTATTCTTTTGCCCTGTCTTATAATACCATCGTAAAGCATGTTATTCTCATAATCATATGTTGAAGCCACCAGCTTCATAGCTCCGTCATTATTGGCATCCTTGATGTCGATACGGGGTATGTTTACCCCATCGTCGGTAGATGGTACAAAGCTCTCAACCTTAAGATCCAAAGCCCTGAATTCTTTTTGTGTATCCCTGAGTGCCGACTCAGGAGATGATAACTGTAATATTTTCTTTGGCACTTTCGGACAGAAACGTAATGAGAGGCCTCCATCCACAATAAGCTTTCCGAGTCCAAATCCAACATGAGCTATGCCATCTTCAGCTTTTTCAGAACCGATAGGATAATAGTTTATTGACTGGGCAACACCCGACAGGGTCGGATAGAAAATATCACCATGCCTGGTACCACATACCTCCTGAAGGACAATACCCATTCTTTCCTCATCTATTACATTTGATGTTGCCATCATATATGCCTTGCTTGCTTTATAATACACCGATGCATAAACCTCCTTTATTGCATCCGAAAGCAATTTCACCATCGCTTTATTATCTGCCAGCCTGGGTATCATATAGGTTGAATACACACCTGCAAAAGGCTGATATTGTGAGTCTTCCAGCTTACTTGAGGATCTTACTGCAATAGGATGGCTTGTTGAAACCTCGAAAAATGCATAGAAATCCTGATAGACCCTTCCGGGTAATTCTGCATTTATAAACCTGTTAAGTATCTCATCATCTGAAAGATCTGAAAGAGCAACGGAATAAAGATTATTGTGTTCCATGAACTCTTCAAAAATATCGGTGCTCAGGACAACTGTCCTGGGTATTGTAATAAGAACATCGGGAAACTTGTTGTAAAGCTTATGATTCTTTATCATCCTGTTGATAAAAGCCAGTCCTCTAGCCTTCCCCCCTATTGATCCTTCACCTATCCTTGAGAATATCTGGTACTCATCAAATGTAGCCTTATCGAATTTGGCTATCACCCCCCTGCCTTTTCCCAGACGAAAACTTGATATAGCCACATAGAGAAATCTTCTCATCTCATCCATGGTATCAAAATCCTCCTTCCGGAGGTACTTAAACAGTTGTGCGACAGGAAATAATGCCCTGGCATTAAGCCACTTAGAGAAATGATTCCTGGTGGCATGATATTCAAGTGTATTGTCGGGAATTGTAAGTATTTTCTGCTGGAGGCTCTGCAGATCGGTAGCGATCGCAATTGGCTCGAGAGTATCGGGGTTCCTGAAAACAAATGGCCCGAATGCGAGGTTTTGTATTATGAAATTACGTAACTCAAGGGCCAGCGATTTTGAATATTTATGGATAAACCCCGCACCCAGTTCCTCGGCATTCTTTTTATGGTCGATATTGGATGACTGAAGTAAAAAAGGTACATTATCATCATCTGTCATGACCACCTTACAGAGTTCCAATCCGGCATTTTCATCCTGTATATTATTCCTTTTATAACTGATGTCGGATATAACCCCAAGAACATTGTATTTATATTTATTGTAAAGATTAACCGCATCTTCGAAGTTTGTGGCAAGCAATATTTTGGGTCGTCCTCTCATCTTAAGCATCCTCTGATGCTCATTCAATGCTTCTCTCTGAAAATCAAGCGATTGCATTAACACTATCCTGTAAAGATTCGGCAGATAAGAGGAGATATATCTTATTGAATTCTCAACAAGTATGATTGCCTGAACACCTATACTTTCAATATCATGTTCAGCATTCATCTTATCTTCAATGAGTTTGATTATTGCCAGTATCAGAGAAGCATCTCCCAGCCAGCTGAAAACATAATCAATAGCACTGAGATCTTCTCCCTCAAGCCTCATTGACACCTCTCTGGAAAAGTATGTAAGTACCACAATGGGGATATTTTCATATTGCTCTTTTATACGTTTGGCAAGGATGAAAACATCAGTTCCCTTGAGGCTTACCATTGATATTACAAGGTCAATGCTTTCGGTCTGGAGTATCTTAAATGCTTCGTCGGCATTATTTGTCTGAATAAAGTTTGGTGGGTATCGCAGGTTAAGGGAAACGTACTCGTTGAATATCCTTTCATCGATCCTTCCATCCTCTTCAAGCATGTAATTATCATAGTTACTGCAAATTATAAGCACCTTATGAATACGTTTCTGCATCAGCAGATTGAATGACGTATCTGTGAAATCGTATTTCTGAAGATCAAGGATACCATCTATTATTGTCATAGTTACAGATTTAAGTATTGGAAGCTATTACTGCGATCCTTTTATTACCATCCATTTTTATCAGCAGAGGCTTTTCAAACCTTATATGCTTGAAGAACTTGTATTTCTCAATGGTTTTTTGACTTTCAAGTTTTTCCCAGTTAATAATTCCATCTTCAGCTAACGGATCAACAGAAAAATAACCGACATTCATTGATGTGACATTATGAAAGAAATGTGATCCCAGCGAAGCATCGATATGAAAATCAGGAAGACCTATTTCTACTATTACCTTTGCATTTGATATCTGTGACCATACCACCGGTATCCCGATAAATTTATCTCTTGAACCCCAGCGTCCCGGTCCTATCAGAATATAACGAATATTATCCTTCAGCATCTTTTCATTTATCCTGTCAATCTCTTCTGCCATCTGAACAGTTTTCAGATTATCAAAGAGTTCAGGATTGAAATAGATGACATCTGCAATGTCATTAATTTCCCCGTTACCCATACTCTTTGATGTTTTAAGTATAAGGTTATCATTATTAACATTCTCCATATCAATGCTATATCCCGCACCCGTTCCGATAAGTGGTTTTATCTGAAGAAGGTAGAAAGAGGCATTGCCATTCTTATCCTTTCTGAGATCAACTGCAAATTCAATTTCCGACGGATTCCCTGTTGCTTCAGTCACAACATCCAGGATAGTCTTTATTGTAGATGCCAGAGGTATATAATTATATTTCAGAATATCAGCAAAGTTCACTACCCGGGGACCCGGTGTGCTCAATCCGGGATTTATTGTGTCATTATTGGTGTTATATACAGATACTGAATGACTTAATGTACCGTGTTTTTCTGCTTCGCTTATATCCAGGGTAATTAGTCCGGCATTTTCTCCTTCAAGGACATTCAAGTCTTTTTTTGAAAGATCGACAGCATAGAAATAGACCTGGGAATTTTTATTAAGGTCATTATGTGATATTATATCAATTGACGGGTATACGGGTGAAAACCTGTATGCCTTTTCGCCTTCGACAACATAATGTCCCAGTCCTACTGCCATCACAGCGAAACCGTCCTCAGGTGTCATATGTGACACCGGATAAAAATTGAATGATTGTGCGGTACCGCTTATATGCGGGTAATATACATCACCATATTTATACCCCACAACTTCCTGAAGTACTACGGCCATCTTTTCCTGTTCCACTTTATAATTTATAGCCTCAAAATAGCTACGTGCATTCCTGGAATATATTGATGAGAAGACCAGTTTAACTGCCCCTGTTAATTGTCGTAATCTTATTTCAAAATCTTTATGGCTGTTTGGCAGTATATATGTACCATAGATACCGGAGAAAGGCTGGCTCATCGAGTCTTCGAAAAGACTTGACGAGCGCACAGCAAGTGGCTTGTCCGTTTGTTTAAGCAGTACCCTGAGTTGTTTTTCAAGAGTATAGCTCAGATTTCCTTCAAGAAAAACTTTCTGTAGCTCTGAATAATCCGCCTCTTCCTTGATCTTATCCCACAGGTGATTACGTTCCATGAACATATCAAATTCGTCGGTACCTATAATTGCTGTTACAGGAGCCTTTATATTGATGCCCGGAAGCAATCTGCCCAGTTCAAAGCTGTATATTAATGTATTAATAAAAGCCAGGCCTCTCCCTTTACCTCCCAGTGAACCCAAGGCAAGACTTACCACATTTGTTTCGTCAATAACAGCTGACTCCTCGAAATTTATAACACGCCCCTTATTCATTTCTCTTCGCCGCTTGCGTATTATCTCAAGGAGAAACTCTCTGAGTTCTTTCAAACTTGAGAAGTCAGTTACTTTTATCGGATTAATCAGCTTTGCTATCTTCACTTCACCTCTTGCCATTAACCACAGGGAGAAATGGTTTTTCATTGCATGATATGCCAGCGAATCTTCAGGTACTGTTTCCAGATATGCTTCGAATTCCTTCATTGATTTTGCCACCGCTATCTGACGTCCGGTGGTATCCCTGTATACGAAATGACCAAAACCGAGGTAGTATGTTATAAATGATTTAAGATCCTGTAAAAGGCTTTCGGAGTTTTTATTTATGAAACTGGTCTTCAGGGTAAATGCATATTTAGCATTTTCAGGGTCGGATGATTGAAGAACTGCCGGCAGGTTTGGAGTATCTTTTCTGATATGACTTATCAGGTCAAAACCGGCAGTATCATGTAATTTACCGTTTTTGGAGAATCGTATATCAGATATTACACAAAGGATACTCTCCTTGTACTTATTATAGGTTGTAACTGCGTCTTCCCAGTTTGATGCAAGGAGAATCTTTGGTCTTGCCCTGAGCCTCAATACTTTGTATAGTTCATCAGAGGAAACATCGGCAATAAGATTTCTTGTCTGTTCAAGAACAAGAGTATATAACATGGGAAGATAATTGGAATAATATACGGCTGAATCTTCAACAAGGAGGATTACCCTTGTAAGTCCGATCTTTGTGTCATTGTCTACATTGACTTTATCTTCCAGGAGTTTGACCATTGCGAAGAATACTTTTGATTCACCTGTCCATACAAAGTAATTATCGAAGGGTATACCTGCGGCTTTCTGTTTTTTTACAAATGCGGTATCTTCGGGTTTATTCAGGAGCAGGAATGTAGGCAAATAGGGATATCTGTCCTTTATCTTTTTGCAAAGTTGCATCGGGCTATCCTTATGAATTCCTAGCATGATAATGACCATATCATAGTGTCTGGCTTTCAATTTACTAAAAGCCTCTTCATCTCCTGTTACACCTGTAACTCTGGGAAGTGACGAAAGGCTCAGCTGTGAATATTCCCCCAGCATATGGTCGGAGAAACGCCCCTCCCCTTCAATTGAATATGCATCATAAAGATTTGCAACAAGGAGTATCTCCTTAACTTTAAAAGGCTGTAAATCGTGAAATATATCTCTTTCAGCATTATGACGTTCAAGGAACTTCTGAAGCAGTTGCCTGCTCGATATATTCTTAAAATCCTCTTCTTCCTCTTTTTCAACTTTGGTAGTACGTATAAGGTCACGTGCCTTATAACTGTTAATATATCCTGTTATCAGGCTTGAGATATTTCTGATAAGGTCTCTTTCTTCCTTTAAGAAAGGACCCTCCGTCTCCAATGTGAATTCTTTTGTGTAATATACTTCAATAATACCTTTTTCATCATCGATTGTATTGAATTCCTGAACCATTCTCCAGGAAGTTTCCTTAAAACCGGGTGTTTCAAATGTCTTGTCCTGGAATTTAATCCTGGCTTCGGTAAATTCGGGATACTGCCAGGCGGCAGGCAGTAACAGCACTATCTGCTGAAGTGTCTCTTCAATAGGTTTACCTTCCTTGAGAATGTAAGTTGTCTGGTTAATACACCCCAGTTCCTTTAGCCTTTCCTGTTGCTCATGAAGTAACCTGGAAAATTCAGGGTTTATATGGTCTTTTTCTTTCATCCTGTTCCGGGGGTGATTCAGGATTTAAAGTTAATAAATGAAAATTAAATCAGGATTTGCTGAAGGTGGGCTTATTCATTTAACCTGCCATGTTGAACCGCTGGCGAGCAGTTCATCGACACTTGTTATCTCTGCATTCTTCTTTATTCCCTCTATCTGTTCCTCAACCTCATTTTCATAAGTATTCCCGGACACAGAGCGTATTACACCAAGGGCTACAGGATATTCAGGATATCTCATATTGGCAAGCATATACTGGATCCCCGGATTTACTTCCAAGGCATCATGTATAATAAGGTCTTTTTCTGATATACCATCTTTACCCAGTTTAACAACCTTTAGTTTAAGACCGTCAAGTACCAGCCCCTTATCCTTATTTTTCCCGAATATCATAGGTTCTCCATGTTTGAGAATAATGGTTCTGTCGTCTCTTACATCCTTTCCTGTAACGATATCATGGATGCCGTCAGTGAAAATAACACAGTTTTGCAGAACTTCAATTACAGAAGTACCCTTATGTTTTGCAGCCTCAATATATATTTGTGTTGAAAGTGCGATATTATAGTCGACCGTACGTGCAAAGAATTTCCCTTTGGCTCCGATAGTCAGTTCGCCTACTGAGAATGGTTCTTCAACGGTTCCAAAGGGAGAAGTCTTTGTTACAAGGCCTTTATTGGATGTTGGCGAATACTGTCCTTTGGTAAGACCGTATATTTCATTGTTGAACAGAATAATGTTTAAATCTATATTCCGGCGGATAGCATGAATAAAATGATTACCTCCTATTGCCAGGGCATCGCCATCACCTGTAATCTGCCATACTGAAAGGTCGGGATTAGCCGTTTTAACTCCTGTAGCTATAGCCGATGCACGTCCATGTATTCCATGAAAGCCATAAGTATTCATATAATAAGGGAACCTTGAGGAGCATCCTATACCTGATATAAAGACAAATTTCTCTTTGGGAATACCGAGTTCGGAGAGTGCTCTCTGAACAGCATTCAAAACAGCATGATCCCCGCAGCCCGGGCACCATCTCACTTCCTGGTCTGATTTGAAGTCTTTTGGAGTATATTTTGTAGTATTCGTTTCTGCCATGTATTAATCCTCCAGCAATTTAAGACATTTGTCCTTTATCTCCTTGATAGTGAATGGTAGTCCCTGTATTTTATTAATCTGTTCATAGTTGAATTCCTGGCATTTCATTCTCAGATAATTGGCAAATTGTCCCATATTCAGTTCTGCCACAACCAGTTTTTTGAATTTCCCGAATATCTCCTTTACATTCTTCGGTAAAGGATTGATATAGTTGAAGTTTACCAGGCTTACTTTTTTACCTTCGGCCTGTAATTCACGTACGGCTGCCGTAAGGTATCCACGGGTGCCTCCCCAGCCTATAACCAGTAATTCACCTGATTCTTCTCCATAGACTTTGAGTTCCGGTATTTTATCGGCCACTTTTGCTACTTTCTCAGCTCTGAGTTTTACCATCATCTCATGGTTTTCGGGCACATATGACACTGTTCCTTTTATTGTCTTTTCAAGTCCGCCTATCCTGTGTTCCAGTCCCGGAGTACCTGGTATTGCCCATGACCGTACCAGTGTTTCATCATTACGTTTATAAGGTATGAAAGGCGTTTCCGACTTATCAGCAAAAGGAGGTTTTATTTCTGGCATATCCTTCATTTCCGGTATTCTCCATGGTTCTGTTCCATTTGCCAGGAAACCATCGCTCAGTAGCAGCACAGGGGTCATATGTTCAAGGGCAATTTTTGCAGCCTCAAAAGCAAACCTGAAACAGTCGGCAGGTGTGCTGGCTGCAATTACCACTACCGGGCATTCCCCGTTTCTTCCATATACTGCCTGCATAAGATCGGCCTGTTCTGTTTTTGTCGGGAGCCCTGTTGATGGACCGCCACGCTGTACATTTACGACTACAACAGGTAATTCTGCCATAACAGCGAGGCCGATAGCTTCGGATTTTAGTGCCAGTCCGGGTCCTGATGTTGAAGTAACTGCAAGGTTTCCGGCAAAGCTCGCTCCCAGTGCAGTACAGATACCGGCAATTTCATCTTCAGCCTGGAATGTCTTGACCCCCAGGTCTTTTCGTAATGCCAGTTCTTCCAGTATTCCTGTAGCCGGTGTAATGGGATATGAACCTATAAAGAGTTTCAGTCCTGCTTTTTCTGCAGCAGCAATAAAACCCCATGCAGTAGCTGTATTACCACATATATTTCTGTAAGTACCCTTGGCAATCCGGGCCGGTTCTATTTTTATAACAGGATTTAGAGCTTCAATTGTTTCAGCATAATAATATCCTGCTCTCAGAGCTACTTTATTAGCCTCTACTAATGCTGGTTTTTTATGAAATTTCTTTTCAAAATATTGTTCGGTATATTTCAGTTTCCTGTCAAAAAGCCAGTAAACCATACCAAGGGCAAACATATTCTTTGTTCTGAGCACCGATTTCGGATCAAGCCCAAAATCTTTCAGTGCTTCCTTTACCATTGATGAAATAGGAGCAGCAATGACATTAAAGCCCTCAAGATGTTCTTCAGCAACAGGATCATTTATATATCCTGCCTTTTCTATATTTCTCTCGGTGAAATTATCCTTGTCATAAATAATTGTACCACCCTGTTTAAGCCATAAGGCATTTGCTTTAACAGCAGCCGGGTTCATTGCCACAAGTACATCGGCATAATCGCCGGGTGTCTCAATCTCTGAATGGCCCAGATGTACCTGGAAACCTGATACTCCGCCGACTGTCCCCTGCGGAGCACGTATTTCAGCCGGATAATCGGGAAATGTTGAAAGATCATTACCATAAAGGGCAGCAGTATCAGAAAACAAAGTGCCTGTGAGCTGCATCCCATCTCCCGAATCACCTGAAAAACGAATTACAACCTCTTCTCTTTTAATTGTATCTGAATTCTTGCCCATAACAGGTCTATAGTATTTATTATGAGGCCCGGCTAAATCTGAATTATATAAATAAGGAACTACAAAAATAGCTTAATTGAATGGCAAAATCATATAAATTTTGATTATTCAGATATGATTTTGATCATGTTTTTGTTTATTTTCAACCTCTCCCCATCCCTCACTCCGCTCGGGATTGCCCCTCCCCCGGAGAGGGAGGGGCTTTTTTCAATGGCATCATTTCCCCCTTCTCCCGCGGGAGAAGGGGGCCAGGGGGATGAGGTTTTTATTTTCAACTCCAGATATCAGCTTTCGCGAGTTTTATATCCTTTTCGAAAAATAACTTTGCAATCTTTTCAAAATAAGGAGTATAATCTGAGACAAAGAATAAATCAGTATCTTTTCTTCCGGTATTCAGCAAATCGTTCTTTTCGAGAATTTCACGTAACAAAGCTGCTACAATCTTACCCGAATCAATAACCTCTACATTAAAATTAAATATTTTTTTTATCTGATTCCCGATTATAGGGTAATGTGTACAGCCAAGAATCAAAGCCTCAATATCTTTCAGTGATTTGTCAGACAGGTAAGTACGAATAATCGCATTACTGATGTCATCGAAGATGAAACCCTCCTCTATCATAGGGACAAGCAAAGGTGTTGCCAGTGAAACAACTGTAATGTCGGGTGATCTTTCCCTTATCTTCGATTCATATATTCCGGAGCCTATTGTTCTTTTTGTACCTATGACACCGATTTTCCTGAAATCCTTTTTTCCCATATAATCGACCACGGGATCAATAACATCAATAAGCAATGTCCGGTCTTTAAATTCCTGTCTCAGGGTATCAAATGCTGATGCAGATGCTGAATTACATGCTACAAGAATAACTTTTGAATTGTATCCGAGCAGAAATTCGGTGATTTTTACTGAATAGTATTTTATTGCTTCAGCTGATTTATCTCCATAAGGCAGGTGAGCTGTATCACCGAAATATACAAGATTTTCGTCTGGTAATATTTGTTTTACTGCATGTGCAACAGTAAGACCTCCTACTCCCGAATCAAAAATTCCTATTGGTTGTTCTTTCACTTTGTGATCTAAAAAAATAACCATCCTGAATAAGGATGGTCATAATTGTATCATATCCGGATTATTGTAATCCGAGTTTTGCTTTTGCCATTGGCAGCACATCCACGCTTTTGGATTCATCAAAATACAGAAGCGTACCGACATTAAAAATATAAATAAATCCGTTTTCTTTACCTACATCCCTGATAGCCTTTTCGACCTTTGTGTAGATGGGCTGAAACAACTCAATCTGTTTATTCTGAAGTTGTTCCTGTGCATTAGTCTGGAAATCCTGTATCCTCCTGTTGAGATCAACAAGCTCCTGTTCTTTGGTTTGTCTAACCAAATCAGTAAGATTCTTACTTTCTCTGTTATATGCATCACTTTTATTATTGAGCTCGACAGACATCAGTTCCAGGGTATTGATAAGTTCCTGACGGAATGTTTCGAGCTGGGCATTTGCTGAATCAAATTCAGGTAATGCCTGTATCAACTCGTCACTGTCAATATGTCCAAACTTCAAGTTCTGCGACTGAGCGGCACTTGCAACAAAAATAACAAGGGCTGCAATTCCAATGATTCTTTTCATCACGATTGATTATTAAAATTTATTAGTTTACAAAAATAGTTATTTATTATTTAATTGGTATAACCTAATCTTTCCAGCACCTGGTCGCTTATATCGTGTTTAGGATTAGCGAAGAGGATATTTCCTCCTGATGCCGTATCGAAGATAACTGCATAATTACCCTCAACGGCTATATCTTTTATTGCTTTAAGTATCTCATCCTGGATAGGATTAACCAGTTCCTCCCTCTTTTTAAAAAGTTCGCCTTCCATACCAAAATATTTATTCTGAAGATCTTTAACCTCCTGTTCCTTGGCTATAATCTCCTCTTCTCTTTTTGTTTTCATTTCCTGAGAGAGAAGCACAGCCTCATTCTGGTACGATTTGTACATCTGTTCAACGGCAGCATATCCATCAGCTATTTCCTTTTCCCACTGTTCCGAAAGCTGATCAAGTTGTTCCTGTGCCGTATTAAATGCAGGGATATTTTTCCTGATATATTCAGAATCAACAAAAGCATACTTCTGTCCTGTGGCTAAAGCCGATGTCAGAAGTATTATTGCTGTTAGAATTATTGACTTTTTCATGACTTTTGATTTTATCTGTTTTTAGAATTGTTGACCTATTACAAAGTGAAATTGTGATTTATTTGCATCAGGGAAGCTTGAAGGATCAGGTACTTCATCGAAGCCATATCCCCAGTCTACACCGAGCAGACCAAACATCGGGAGGTTTGCTCTCAGTCCGAAACCTGCTGCCCTGTTCATCCTGAAAGGATTATATTCCTTAAGAGATGTCCAGGCTCTGCCTGTCTCAAGAAATGCCAGTGCATATACTGTTGCCTGCGGATTAAGTGTTATCGGATATCTTAATTCCATTGTAATTTTTGAATACACATTACCTGATGGTGCTCTTGTTTCAGGGTCGAGTGGTGTAAGAGATCCTACCCCGCCACTACCGGAAGAATATCCTCTCAGTGATATAATCTCCCTGCCATAGAAGCTGTAACCGGTCATCCCATCTCCACCTACAGAAAAGTTTTCGAAAGGTGATGGTCCAATATCCCTGTTGTAAAACCCAAGGTATCCGAAGGAGAAGCGGGTATTCAGGACAAGTTTGTCAGCACGGTCTAGCGGAAAATAGTAATCTGCCTTAAACAACCATTTATGGAACTCTATCCATTTATATTTGACCTGATCCTGGACATCCGACATGTCTTTGCCGCTTATTACAGAATATGGTGGTGTCACCTGTAGTGACAGTGTGAATGAAGATCCGCTTCTGGGATATATAAGGTTTGGACTTGTTGAAAACCTCTGCAGCCTGCCGGTAAGACTCAGCAGGTTTGACACACCGTTCTGAAAGAGGAACGACATAACCGAATAGTTATTCAGATTATACCTCTGATAACTCAGCTCCCCGTATATTGAGAAATAATCATCAGGCCAGGCAAGTCTTTTCCCGATACCTATTGAAGAGCCATCGATGATCATTGACTGATAGCCATCAGTTGTTTTTTTCTTGCCGTTTGTAAGTTTCGACCTGTAAAGCGATACTGAGAAGGTGTTTGGCTTTTTCCCACCAAGCCATGGCTCAACAAATGAGACATTATATGATTGGTATACACGTCCGTTCGACTGAGCTCTTATACTCAGTGATTGTCCATCTCCCGACGGGTAAGGTCTCCATTCATTCCATTTAAAAAAGTTCTTCATCGCAAAATTGTTAAACCTTACCCCGATAGTACCTACAAGCATTCCTGCACCCCAGCCTCCTGATATTTCAAACTGGTCGTTTGCTTTCTCTTCCAGTTTATAGAGAAGGTCAACTGTACCATTTACTGGGTCAGAAAGAGGTGTAGGATTAATCTTTTCAGGATCAAAATGTCCGAGAACACCGAGCTGACGTATTGATCTGATAATATCCTGCTTACTGAAAAGGTCACCCGGGAGGGTATAAAGTTCACGTCGTGCAACATGTTCATTTGTACGTGTATTACCCGTTATAATTATGTTATTCATGTAGGCTTGATCACCTTCATATATTCTGATTTCCAAATCAATAGAATCATCTTCAACCTTTGCCTCAACGGGTATTATCTGGGAAAAGAGATATCCATTATCAAGATACAGATTATTTACTGCATCCTGGGCTCCGCCTGAACCGGTCAGCCTGTCATAAATAAGCGACTGATTATATACTGTTCCCTTATCCACATTAAAAACCCGGTCGAGATCCTCTGTCCTGTATACACTATTACCCACCCATTTCACATCTCTCAGGAAGTATTGGTCTCCTTCATCCACTGTAATATGGACACCAACACGGTCTTCGGATATTCTGTACAATGAATCTTCAAGAATGGTAAAATCCCTGAATCCATTATCGTTATAGAACATTACGAGTGATTCCTTATCTTCTTCAAATTTGTCGTCTATAAATTTTGAAGGTTTGAAGAAATTAAGGTTTTTCTTCTTTGTTCCTTTCATTTGCCGGCGAAGTTTCTTGCCATCAAAACTTTCATTACCTGCAAATGTGAATTCTTCGATTTTTACCCTCTCCTTCTTATCAATATTTATGTTGAGGATAACATTATTCGGCTGATCAGGATCATCTTTCTGTACAAAATCAACGGTCGTATTCAGGAATCCTTTCTCAACGAAATGATCCTTTATGATGGTTGATGTTGTAGACATGATATATGATGTAAGCTGTGATCCTATCGGGAGATTTATCTTTTCGAGTATATCCTGCCTTTCGGTTGATCTTACTCCATTAATATTTATTGAGGAGATTCTTGGTCGTTCCTGGAGGTAAATATCAAAATATGCTGTATCAGATTCTATCCGGTTGATAGTTATCCTGACATCAGAGAAGAGTCCCTGTTGCCATAGCTTCTTTGCGGCATTTGATACTATCTCTCCCGGTATTGCTATTTTCTGGCCAACCCTCAATCCTGATATCCCTATCAGGGCATTTATATCGAGATACCTGATTCCGGAAACAGAAACACCCCCCACAACATATTCCTCTTCTGTGAGATAATCAAATATTTCCTGTGTTTCCTGGGCAAATACCGAAGTACACAGGAGAATAATCAATGGTGTTACAATAAACCTTCTAACCAACATTCTAATAATCATTATTCCAAAATCTGTTCACTTGTCTTTCCGAATCTTCTTTCCCGCTTCTGGAAATCAATGATAGCATCATACAAATCATCCTTACCAAAATCAGGCCAAAGTATGCTTGTAAAATATAATTCACTGTAGGCCAGTTGCCATAGAAGAAAATTACTTATCCGTAATTCACCGCTTGTCCTTATCAGAAGATCAGGATCAGGTATGCCTATTGTTTTCAGGTGTTTTTCGAACAGTGTATTATTAATATCTTCCGGCTTCAACTTTCCCTCTTTTATTTCAAGTGCAATTTTCTTAGCAGCTTCTGTAATTTCCCACCTCGAACTGTAGCTTAATGCTATAATGAGAGTCAATCCTGTTGATCCTGATGTAAGATCAATCGTCTCGAACAGTCTTTTCCTGACATCTTCAGCAAGCCTGCTTAAATCGCCTATGGCAATCATCCTGATATTGTTTTTTATCATAGTATCAGTCTCTTTATTAAGAGATTGAACCATTATTCTCATTAAGGCTGATACTTCATTGTCGGGTCTCTCCCAATTCTCTGTTGAAAAAGCATATAGTGTAAGATATTTAACTTCAAGTTCCGCAGCCGCTTCAATAACATTTCTCACGGCTTCAACGCCTCTTTGATGTCCCAGTATCCGCTCCAAACCATGTCGAGAGGCCCATCTGCCATTACCATCCATTATTATTGCAATATGAACGGGCAGTTTACTCTTATCTATTTTCTCCTTCAAAGTCATAATTCATCTTTTTCTCCTCTTAAGAACATCGTCATAAGTAGGACAATCGAGCAGTGTACTATAGATCTTCCAGGTAAAGGCAAAACCTGTAAAAGAGTACCAGTCATTATTATGTAACCATGCAAAATCTGATGGTGCAACAAAATCCTGCAAGCCGTCAAAGTTATCATAAAAAGTCTTACGAAAACCATATTCCACTTCAAGACCCATATTTTTATAAATATTGATCTTAAAACCCAGCGAAAATGGTATTACCGGCTGAACGGCAAAGGTAACTGAATTTATCACTGCAACGCCGGCTCCTGCTGCGAAATATGGTGAATAATCCCAGAATTTGCCTTGAGTGGAATACGGCAGGAAATTAAATTCGAATTGAAGAGCCAGTTCACCTGTCATGCCTGAGAATGAGCTGCCTCTGTTGAGTTGATATTCATTATTAAAATCAAGGTCATCTGCTTTCAGTCCTCCGACAAAAATATTTCCTCTGATTGAGTGCCTGGGGTGGAAGTTATATCTGTAAAAAACTCCTCCTGCCGGAAGAGGGCTATACATAAGTCTGTTAGGGTTTATATCACCCAGGTATGATGAAACACCAGCAAAAACACCATAATCTGCATTACGCTGACCTGCAGCAGTAGCTGTAAGAATAAGAGATAAGAGAATCCAAGGTAATCGTTTCATCAAAACTGATCCTGCTCATTATCATCTGAATGAGGGTAATCCTGTCGGCCCTGTTTTCAGTTTGTAAGTAATAGCAAAATTTAAAAAATAATAAACGTCATTTGCCTTGGAATATTGTGAAGTATAACCATCTAAATAATCTGTAAAAGTATATCTGCCTCCTATTTCGACACCCAGATTGATATTCGGAGTATAGATCAATGTTGCACCCACCCCGGCAGGGATAACCGCAGAAAAACCACTTGTTGGCAAACCAAGATCTATCAGGGCATCATTACCCCTGACAGTATATGACACGCCTCCGAACCCGGCAAAAACATAGAAGTCGAGAGATTTAAAGATTTCAGTAATCATAGGCCCTTTGCCACTCACAAAAATATAGCTGTTTTCAGCCTGGTTTTTTATAAAATAATATTCGCCTAAGACAGCCGGTTCAAAGATTGATGTTGTTGCATCAAGGCCTCTTCCTTCATTTGATCCCCTCCCATCATCTGCACTTAAAAGTGCATAAGTGAAATTCAACCTTATATTTATATCGCGTGTTATCCTGTATTTTGCATTTCCATTAATATTAAACCTGGTCTGTGCAAATGACAGATCGCGAATCCCCAGGATGTTCTCGGAACGTGAAAATCCTCCAACATCTCCAAATAAAAAGGAAGGACCAAATCCTGCAACCGCTTCATATCTCCTCATTTTCCATAATTGTGCATGCGTAACAGGTATCGCCAGAGAGAAAATCATTATTAGAACAATGCACCTTTTCATAATAACTCAACTTATGTTGCTGATACAAATATAAGAATCTAATTCATAGGGTAAATAATAATATGCCGTAAATTAATCATGATATGGCCCTATAGTAACAGTTTAATACCATAATATTTATCGTTTTTCAGTTTCTTTTATCCACACCCCACATTAATCTATTCCTCAGGGTACTGTAAAAATCATTATCCTTAAGCATAACTGTTTTCAGCTTCGACTCTGCTTTTTCAATCCTTATCTCACTGTTAACGGGTAACTTTTCATATCTGAAATCGCATGTTACAAGGCACTTTTCCGTCCGTGCTTCCATTAACATTTTCAGACTGTTTCTGCCCGAAAGTACTATCGGACGTATCGTGAGGTTGTGGGGAGAAATAGGTGAAATAATAATACTTTCATCATCAGGAGAAAGGATAGGACCTCCGACACTCAGGTTATATGCTGTTGAACCGGTGGCAGTTGATATGATAAGTCCGTCGGCCCAGTAGGTATTCAGATAGACTTCATCAACATAAACACTGATAGTGATCATGCTAGTATCTGACTTTTGTATTGTTATTTCATTAAGAGCCGTGGCTGAATCTGTACCAAATAATCCATCGGGTGCTGAAATACGCAGAAGAGACCTTTCAATTATTTCAAATTCATTTTCACACAGCATATCCAATGAATTATCTATATCATCTCCGGGTATATTTGCCAGGAATCCCATCCTGCCGGTATTTACCCCGGCAACAGGTATTCCCAGGTCCTTTACCTTTAGAGCTGTTTCGAGAAAGGTCCCGTCTCCTCCCACGCTAAAAACTATGTCGGGAAGAACAGTCAGATCAGAAAGCTGGCTGAATCGCTCAAGTCTTTCTCCTTTGTAACCGGTTAATCTAGCTCCCTGTTTTTGATAAAGCTGAATTAATATATCTTTCCTGCGACATCCGTTGATCAGCTTTTGCACTCCATCGCGTGCCCTGGGATTATTATCCTTACTGAAAACAGCAACTCTCCTCAGCATAACACATCACATATTAAGATACTTCATCAGAAGGTCAAACCGTTCTGAATAGAACTTGTCTATTGAATCGTTGGTTGTAACCCATGTTTTTACATCATAATTATACCTCTCAAAGGTTTTTATCAGTGCAAGTAAATCTGTTGTGTTTACCTTAAGGGTTACCTCCAGCCTCGTTGATTCGGGAGGCGAAGTAATATACATACTCATTACTTTTATATTATTGCCTTCAACTATCTGTGCAATCTGCGAAAGCGAATAATCCTGTTCTATCAGTTCGAGAACCAGTATACCTCCCGGCTGATCCATTGAGGAAATACCTGCAATATAACGTATGAGATCATTGGTGGTAATAACTCCCATGTAGTGGTTTTTATTATCTAAAACCGGAACCACAGTTAATCTGAGCCGTGCTGCAAGCCCAATTACCTCAAAAAGATGCTGATCATCGGTAACATAGGGTTTTAATAATGTAAGTTCATGATTACCAATAGGTTCGTCAGGCTGATTTGTATCATAGATATCTGTATCAGATATCAGGCCCAGAAAATCCTGATTGTTCACAATGGGTAAATGTGATATCCTGAATATCTCCATCCAGTTAAGGGCTGTTTGCCCGGTATCTGATGTTTTAAGAGAAGGAATTATCTCGGATATCAAATCTTTTGCAATCATTAATGTTATTTTTCAACTAAAATAATAAAAAATTGCCAGTTGTGTTAATTTTGCATAACTATAGGAATACGTACTAATAATATAAATTATTATATGACAAAATTAAGTGTTAACATAAATAAGATTGCAACACTCCGTAATGCCCGGGGAGGTAATATTCCAAATGTGTTGAATGCTGCAATAAACTGCCAGGCTTATGGTGCTGATGGTATAACAGTTCATCCCCGCCCCGATGAAAGACATATCAGATATAAAGACGTGCTTGAGATAAAACCAATCATCAAGACCGAATTCAATATTGAAGGGAATCCATCCGATAGTTTCATCGATCTTGTCCTTTCGGTAAGACCACACCAGGTAACACTGGTTCCGGATAAACATGATGCGATAACTTCAAATGAGGGCTGGGATACACTTAAGTACAAATCATATCTTACTGATATAGTAACAACCTTTAAAAATGCCGGAATAAGAACATCTCTTTTTGTTGACACTGAGACCGTTAATATTGAGAATGCTGCTCTGACAGGAACAGACAGAATCGAGCTTTATACAGAACCCTATGCATCTGCTTTCAGTAAAAATGCTGTTGAGGCTGTTGCACCCTACGTAAGGGCAGCAATTGTAGCAAAAGAGGCCGGTATTGGAGTCAATGCAGGACATGACCTGAACCTTGATAACCTGAGATATCTGGTAAAGAACATACCATGGCTCATGGAGGTTTCCATAGGCCATGCCCTTATCTCAGATGCAATCTACATGGGCCTCGAGAATACAATAAAAATGTATAAGAGCCAATTAACCGGGTAAGTTAACAATGAGACTTTTTTGCAGGAGATATGGTAAAGGCCCTCCTCTAATCATCTTACACGGATTATACGGATCATCCGACAACTGGATGACAATAGCCAGGAATATCAGTAGTTTTTTCACTGTTTACCTTCCCGATCAGAGGAACCATGGTATGTCGCCTCATGACGATGTACATGACTACCAATCAATGACCAATGATCTTTATGAGCTTGCTGAAACATACAAATTAAGGTCCTTCTTTCTTGCCGGCCACAGTATGGGAGGAAAAACAGCTATAGAATTCGCTGTGAAATGGCCTGTAATGATAAACGGCCTGGCGATACTTGATATATCTCCCTTTACTGATGAAAATTCAATAACATTTTACCGTGACAAGCATATAAATATACTCAGAAGCATTATTGAAACAGATATTTCTGAAGCTAAAACAAGAAAGGAAATTGAAGAAATGCTGGCAGTAAATATTCTGACCGAACATGAGAGGATAGCAATAATGAAAAATATAAAAAGAGATCCTGACAAGAAATTTTCCTGGAAAATAAATGCCCCTTCATTGTTGAAAAACATTGATTTTATCCTTGAGGGCATGAATCGAAAAAAACTTATCGATCGTACAGTTACAGGCTTTCCTGTAATTTTCCTGAAGGGTGAAAAATCGGATTACTTACATCCTGATGATTACAGGGATATCCTGCGCTTATTTCCGGCATCAGAATTCAGGATCGTAAAAAATGCAGGCCATTGGATACATACGGATAATCCTGAAGCAGTAACAGAAGCACTTATTGGTCTTCTGGCCTAAGGGGGTCAGTCAGCCTTTGGGGTTGCCGGGTACTCCGTTACCGACTCTACCCTTTCGTCAGGTATATCAGGAAGATTCTTGAATCTGACCAGTATCCGTGCTATTGACAATACATCTTTTTCGCAGTATCTGACTATCCTGGCAATATCCTTTTCGTTATAATATATTCCGGCAACCATGCTGCCATCAATATCGTCCTTAGGTGATGGTATTCCGAGTATTGATGTAAGGAGATCAAGGGATGTATAGTTCTTATAATCTCCGAATTTCCACAGATCCATTGTATCGAGCAACTTAACCTCCCATGGTTTTTTGCCTGCATTGTCAAGGATTTCAGGTATTACCATTTTGTTTACAATCATCCTCCGGGCAATATAGGGAAAGTCGAATTCCCTTCCGTTATGAGCACATAACAAAGCATCCTTCCCTGATTTTGAAAATTTGACAAGAACATCCGAAAACTCAGATAAGATCTTTTTTTCATCATCACCGAAAAAAGATTTTATCCTGAAGCTGAATGGATTTTTCTCATTTATAAATCCGACAGATATACAGATTATTTTCCCAAACTCTGAATAGATACCGGCTCTTTCGTATACTTCTTCAGCAGACTGTTCCTGTGTGCGGAAGAATTTTGACTTCTTATCCCAGAGTTTCCTGGATGTCGGATCGAGGTTCTCAAATGAAGGTGCCAGCGGCACAGTTTCAATATCAAGGAACATTATATCTTCAACTTTAACATCATCAAGCATGGCTACTGTTTTTTTGCAGGTGTTTTTCAATAATTGTAACAAGTATATCAATCCCGACTTTATTATTTCCTCCTTCCGGAATAATAATGTCGGCATAACGTTTTGACGGTTCAATAAACTGAAGATGAGATGGTTTTACGGTTTTATAGTATCTTTCAAGGACCATATGTACATTACGCCCTCTTTCTTCAATATCGCGTTGTAATATCCTTCCCAGGCGATCATCGGCATCAGCGTCTACAAATACCTTTATATCAAACATATCCCGTAACCCACTATCACAGAGTATCAGTATCCCTTCAACCACAATAACTGTTGCCGGTTGCATTAAAACCGAATCCTCTGACCTGAGACATGTGAGGTAGGAATAGATTGGCATATTTACAGGATTACCCTTTCTAAGCTCCTTAAGATGATCGATAAGCAGGCTGAACTCAACAGAATCGGGATGGTCAAAATTGATCTTTTGTCTCTCTTCAAGCGGAAGATGACTATTATCTTTATAATAAGCATCCTGTGGTATCATAACAACCTGATCATCTGCCAGCACTTCCATCAGCTTTCTGACTACAGTTGTTTTTCCCGAACCACTGCCACCAGCTATTCCTACTATAAGCATTTATTAGTACTTTTGTAATGTTAGTTGTTATCAAAAATAATCAAAAGTTCGAAGTGAAGAAGAATGTTATGTGACTAAAGTAAACTAACTCACAATCTATGTCAGAATTATATCCATTGAAATTTGAACCTTTGCTAATAGAGAAAGTCTGGGGTGGAAACAGATTGGTAACAGGTTATAATAAAAAAGGCAATCCATCAATAAAATATGGCGAAAGTTGGGAATTATCTGCTGTATCCGATAATCTTTCAGTGGTAAGTAACGGTTTTCTGGCAGGTAATAATATCGAGGAACTGAATGAAGTGTATATGGGTGATCTGACAGGGGATGCCGTATTCGATAAGTTTGGAAATGAATTTCCACTGCTTATAAAATTCATTGATGCCCGCGAAGATCTTTCAATACAGGTTCATCCCGACAATGCCGTTGCCAGGGAAAGACATAAAGCTTACGGAAAAACAGAGATGTGGTATATCCTTGAAAGCGAGGAGAACTCAAAGATATATACAGGATTTCGTAATAATATTAGTAAGGAAGTATATCTGGACGCATTGGGTGCCGGTGAGTTGGACAGACTAATGAACATAGAGAATCCATCAGCCGGAGACGCTTTTTTCACACCCGCCGGAAGGGTCCATTCTATAGGTGCAGGTATTCTCCTTGTGGAAATACAGCAAACCTCAGATATAACATACAGGATATACGACTGGAACAGAATGGGTTACGATGGACAACCAAGAGAATTGCACAATGACCTGGCCATTGATGTAATAGATTTCAATGCGTCGGTTAACAACAAGATATCAAAAGAGGCTGTATTAAACAGGACGGAAAACCTTGTAAGCTGCGAATTCTTTACAACAAATCTGATAGACTTTAACAAACCGGTTGTTAAGGATTATAACCTTTTTGATTCTTTTATTATCTACATTTGTACAAATGGAGAGTTTATGATACGCTACGATGGCAAATCAGAGCCGGTAATAAGGGGAGAAACCGTACTTCTGCCAGCAATGATAAAAGATGTTTTACTGGAACCTCTAATGGAATCCACAGTACTTGAAGTTTTTATAACTACAAAACTGTATTAACGTGATAAAAAAATATGCCGCCATGAAAATATTATCGTATTATCTTGTTATCATCCTGTCAGTGTTATTAATGGCAGGTTGTACCGGAAAAGGTCAGGGGAAAAAAGACTCAGCCCCGGAGATTGATACTGTTAGTGTTCCTGATACGGGATATACAGGGATTAAGCAGTATATGAGCAGCGGACAACTGCTCAAGGAGATTACTTTTAAGAATGGTGTCCGCCATGGTTTGATGAAAACATATTACCAGACCGGACAATTATATCAGACTTTCTGGTATGAGAACGGACTGCGTGAAGACTCTGCTGTATGGTACTACGTTGAGGGACAACCATTCAGAATAACTCCCTTTAAGAATGACACAATTGACGGATTACAAAAACAGTACTACAGAATAGGCGATATAAAGGCCATAATCGGATATGAGAAAGGATTGCGGATTCCCCTGCTTGAAGAATACGACAAAAAGGGAAGACTATATAAAGATTATCCCGAGATCGTAACAAGTATCAATGATGAATATAGTACAAAAGGCATTTATACAATTGATCTTGCAATGTCGGATAATACAGAAAAGGTAAAATTTTACGAGGGAGAATTTACTGATGGCCGTTTTGACACCACACAGTGTAAACCCATTGAGACAATAAAAGGTAAGGCATCCATTCAATTGGAGAAAACAGGATCATCAGGTAAGGATTATATTGGAGTTATTGCTGAAGTAATTACAGTGTATGGGAACAGAAACCTCATTTACAAAAAAATTGACCTGCCGTATAATGATCTGGATTAGCTGGCAAAAATGATAATTCATACGGCTTCCTATATAAAAAGCAGTACTTCAATAAAGCATTGTCCGGCTCCTGTTATGCCGGAGTTCGGTTTCATAGGTCGTTCCAATACAGGTAAATCGTCACTTATAAATATGCTCACCGGTCGGTCGAAACTGGCCAGGATATCAGGAGAACCAGGTAAAACGCGAACAATAAATCATTACCTGATAAATGACAGATGGTACCTTGTTGATATGCCCGGATACGGATATGCAAGTATCCCTGTTAAGATAAGGGAAAAATGGATGAAGACTGCCAGGGAATATGTCCTTAAGCGCAGAAACCTTGTATGTCTGTTTGTATTGCTTGACTGCAGGCTCAAACCCCAGGTATCTGATATTGAATTCATGGAGTTACTCGGGCGAAGTAAGATTCCCTTTGCCAGGGTGTTCACCAAAACAGACAAGATCAGTCGTTCTGCGCTGGAAAAATCTGTTCAGCATTACGACAATGAAATGCTTGAAAACTGGGAGTCACTACCTGTAACATTTTCCGTATCTGCATTAAAAAAGACTGGAAAAGATAATATTTTAAACTTTATTGAAGAATCTTTGAACAAGTTATCAAAAGAGGACATATATTTTCAGGAATAATTATTTTTGTAGACAACTTACTAAAGAAAACCTTTACAGCAAATGTTCGGAAAAGCACCCTTGAAAATCTTTTCATGCAGATCATCCAGGCAACTCGCCAAAAGAATTACCGACAGTATAGGCATTGAACTTGGTAAAAGCTCTGTTACCAGCTTCAGTGACGGAGAATTTCAACCATGTTTCGATGAATCAGTCAGAGGTGACATGGTATTTATAATTCAATCAACAAATCCTCCGGCGGAGAATTTTTTTGAGCTTCTGTTAATGATCGATGCCGCAAAAAGGGCTTCTGCTTATAAGGTAATAGCTGTCATACCCTATTATGGCTTTGCCCGTCAGGACCGGAAAGACCGTCCCAGGGTTTCTATCGGATCAAAACTCTCTGCCGATCTTCTCAGTACTGCAGGTGTTGACAGAATAATAACAATGGACCTGCATGCTGACCAGATCCAGGGATTCTTCAACATCCCTGTTGATCACCTTTTCGGCTCTGCATTATTTGCTCCATATATTGAAAATCTCGATCTGTATAACCTTACTATCTCGGCTCCTGATATGGGTGGATCAAAAAGAGCCAATGCTTATTCAAGATATCTGCAATCAGATATGGTATTATGCTATAAACTCAGAAAAAAACCCAATGTTGTGGAAGAAATGTCAATTATCGGGGATGTTAAAGGGAAAAATGTTGTAATAATCGATGATATGGTGGATACAGCCAGTACGCTTGTCCTGGCAGCAGATATGATGCACGAAAGAGGAGCCTTAAGTATTAGAGCTTGTGCAACCCATCCAATCCTTTCAGGCAATGCTATCGAACGAATAAACAAATCTGCAATCGAAGAACTTGTAGTGACCGACTCGGTACCATTTGTAAATACTTCAAAAAAAATAAAAGTGCTTTCAATAGCAGAAATATTTGCCAAGACAATTCAGGCAGTCAATACAAATCAGTCAATCAGTACAAATTTTGTTTTCTGATCTCTTTAGCATATATTTGCGTCCGATTTTTTAACGTGTGATGGGGACTTATCTAAATGATAATTCTGAGTAGCACAACAACTAACAGATAATGAAAACAATAGAAATCAAAGGAACACTCAGAAAAGAACTGGGTAAAAAGAGTACAAAACAGATCAGAAAAGCGGGGAATGTGCCATGTGTGATCTATGGAAATGAAAATAATATACATTTTTATGCACCGGAGAGAAGCTTCAAAAACCTTATATATACACATGAGGCCCACCTGGTAAGGATTAAAGTCGACGATCAGGAATATAAAGCCGTTCTTCATGACGAACAGTTTCACCCTGTCACCGACAGGTTACTTCATGCCGATTTTTTACAGATTTATGATAACAAACCGGTTACCATCAATATACCTGTAACAGCTGTCGGCGAATCAGTAGGCGTTAAGGCAGGCGGTGAACTGATGATTAAGAGAAGACATTTGAAAGTCAGAGGTATGATAGAATATCTGCCTGAAGAACTTACTATAGATGTAACTGATCTCAAAATACATAACTCCATAAAGATAGGAGAACTTTCTTTTGACAATATAGAATTACTCGATCCGAAAATTGCGACTGTTATTACTGTTACAACATCACGTGTTGCCCTGAAAGCTGCAGAAGAAGAAGCAGCAGCTGCCGCTGCAGCAGAGGCTGAAGCTGCAGAAATTGAAGAAGCTGCCGAAGGAGAAGAAGAAGAAAAAGAAGCAGCAGCTGAAGCTCCCGGTGAGGAAAAAGAACAGGAAAAGGAAAAACAATCATAAGCACACTATAAAAAATAATCAGGCACAATGAAATATCTTATAGTTGGCCTGGGAAATATTGGTGACGGATATGCTGAAACCCGTCACAATATTGGATTCATGGTACTCGATTCCATGGCAGATGAATCCAATGTGATCTTCGAAGATAAACGCTATGGGCTTGTCAGTAGATTAAAATATAAAGGCAGAGAGTTTATCCTCCTCAAACCATCAACATTCGTAAATCTGAGTGGTAATGCGGTAAGATACTGGATGAAAAAGGAAAAGATCCCCCTGGAAAAAATGCTCGTAATCGTCGACGACCTGGCCTTGCCGCTGGGAAGTATAAGAATGAGAGCAAAAGGAGGCGATGGAGGACATAACGGCCTCGCCCATATCAGTACAATACTGGGAACCAACGAATATTCACGTATCAGGATAGGCATCGGTAATGGATTCCATGAAGGCTCCCAGGTTAACTATGTCCTTGGAAAATGGACTCCTGCTGAAAAAAAGATAATTACAGACCGTATTACTATAGTAATCGAAATGATAAAGTCATTCGGTACAGTTGGTACTGAACTGACAATGACTGCATTTAATAAAACAGGCAAAACAAACCCTGATGAATCCAACTGATATTCAGCATGTCAGAATTGATAAGTTTCTCTGGGCTGCCAGAATATTCAAAACCCGCAGCCAGGCTTCTGATGCATGCAGAAAGGGAAGGGTAATGATTAATAATAATGTTGCCAGACCTTCAAAAATAATTGAGGGAAAAGAAATAATAAGTGTAAAAAAGCCTCCTGTTACATACACTTACAGGGTAATCTGTCCATTGGAAAATCGTGTGCCGGCAAAATTAGTCGGAGGTTTTATTGAGGATCTTACACCTGAAAATGAAAAAGAGAAACTTCTGTTTAAACGTGTGGGATATATCGGCTACAGGAAAAAAGGATCAGGACGACCGACAAAAAAAGAGAGAAGGACAATAGACAAATGGACAAATGGTTTCAATAACCATTAAAATGGTAGTATAAAGACTTAAAAATCGAAAAAAACTCTCTTAAAATGCATCTTGCCTGAACACTCCAGGTTCATTTTTTTTAAATTGCGGTGTAATACACCTGATTACGGCCATTTGACAACATAAAGCATATTTGTTAACCACAGAATGGGCAGGGAAAACATTGAAAAATACTCTATAGGATACAGTATAATAAAGAGTATCTTCAAATTCTGGCATAACAACATTTATTACAGAAGAGTTATCGTACTCGGTCGTAATCACATTGATTATGACAAACATCTTATATTTGCACCAAATCACCAGAATGCACTGATGGATGCACTGGCTGTCGTGTTTTCTCACAAAGGACAGCCTGTCTTTCTGGCTCGTGCCGATATCTTCAGGAAAAAGTTCGTTGCATCACTTCTATATTTTCTTAAGATCTTACCTGTGTACAGAATCAGGGATGGCTATAGTGCCCTTAAAGAGAATAGTGAGATCTTTAATAAGACAATAGACGTAATTAGACATAAGAACGGCCTGGTTATACTACCCGAAGGCGATCACGCAGGATACAGAAGGCTCCGGCGCCTCAAAAAAGGTATCTGCAGAATAGCATTCCAGTCTGAACAGGCTTTTGATTATAATCTTAATTTACAAATTATTCCTGTCGGTCTCGAATTCACTAATTACAACCGGTTAAGACAGGTTTTAACAGTTGTGTACGGAAAGCCGATTGAGGTATCAGATTATCATCAGCTTCATATGGAGAGCCCGGAGATAGCCATGAATAAGCTTAGAGACAAACTCTCATCTGAAATGATGAGAATAATGGTACATATAGAGTCTGAGGAGGACTATGAGGCAATTGATGAGCTGAGAAGTATAATAAACGGCCGCTTCAGTGATAATATAAGATACCCCAAACTATTCCGCGACCGTGTCCTTATCGAAAACCTCAACCGGCTGAAAACAATAAACAAGGCACTGTATCACAAAATATGTTCCCTCACCCTAAAAGTGAAACAAAAAACCAGAGACCTGAATCTGACTTACAGATTGCTGGAAAAGAAAAAACACCTCATAAGCTGGCTTATTGCCGGTGCTACAGGGATAATTGCCACCTTCCCTCTTTTTATCTATGGTAGTATCTTTACCCTTACATTTCTTACCCTGCCGCGTCTGCGTGCAAAAAAAATAAAAGATATACAATTTCAAAGCACTTTCATGTACGGTATATCACTGGCTCTTGCTTTGATCGTCCTTCCACTATTATTCGTGATCGCATTATCTGTTTTTTCTCCATGGTGGTTGGGCATTCTGATATTCTTATCATTACCTGTATCAGGTTGGTTCGCCTGGAATTATTCTATTCTATTTCAACGAATCATAGGTGGTTTTAGAATAAGAAACTATATTAGGACTAAAAATGAGGATTATTTCTCTCTGAAGAAGAATCATCATGAATTGTTAAATATTATTGAAACCTTGAGGTGAAAAAGACACGGCATTTTTTTTCAGGTAAAACGGCATGGATAACAGGTGCATCATCAGGCATCGGCGAAGCACTTGTAAATGAATTTGTAAATCAGGGAGCAACAGTTATTATTTCTTCAAATGATCTGCCGGGACTTGAAAGAGTAAAATCAGCAAATAAGGAGAATTCATCAAGAATAATTTGTGTGCCTTTTGATCTCTCAGATACCTCAGATATTGAAAATATTGTAGCACAACAAATGAAGAATGTCGGCAAATTAGATTATCTTCTGAATATAGCAGGAATAAGCCAGAGGGCACGTATAGATGAAACACCTCTCTGGCTCGACCGTAAAATATTTGAGATCAACTATTTCGGGACAATAGCACTTACAAAAGCCGTACTTCCGTATATGAAAGATCAAAAGTCGGGACACATTGTTGCAACAAGCAGTATATCAGGTAGATTCGGTTTTCCTCTCCGTTCAGCATACTCAGCTTCAAAACAGGCACTACACGGGTTTTTCGAGACTCTTTTTCTTGAAAACAAAAAGAATAATATAAGAACATCGGTTCTTATCCCGGGCAGGGTAAGAACCAATATATCATATCATGCCCTTAATTCAGAAGGAAAAGAACACGGTAAAATGGATGAAGGTCTGTCAAAAGGAATAACACCGCGGAAAGCAGCCTTAATAATTATCAGGGGAATAAAAAGAAATAAGAGAGAGATACTTGTAGGAAGAGGTGAGCTTATAATGTTGTATATACGGCGTATATGTCCGTGGCTCTTTTTCAGAATAGCAGATAAAATCAAAGCAACTTAAAAATCAGACAATGAAAGGGTATATAATTGGCGGGATTCAGCAAATAGGTATCGGAGTAGTTAATCTTAACCAAGCCTGGCGTTGGTATATTGAACAATTTGGAATGGACTGCAGGATATTTGAAGAAGAAGCAGAAGCAAAGCTTATGCTTCCTTTTACGGGGGGTTTACCGCGTAACAGGCATGCTGTACTGGTAATAAACCTACAGAGCGGAGGAGGTTTTGAAGTATGGCAGCATAAAGGGAGGGATCCTATACAAAAAAAAGAGGAGATAATACTCGGAGATCTTGGGATCATCACATGTAAAATGAAGGTGAAAAACATCAATGAAGCCTTTTCTTTTTACAAAGAGAGGGTACCAGGTATACATAAAGAGCTTTTAACGGATCCAAACGGTAATAATCATTTCTTCCTGAAGGATCCTTATGGTAATATTTTCCAGATGGTTGAAGGAAATAACTGGTTTGCTGATGAGGGCAAAGTGTCCGGAGGTTCATATGGTGCCGTCATTGGAGTATCAGATATTGAAAAAGCCAGGGTGGTATACTCAGATATACTCGGTTATGATGTGGTTGCTTATGATACAACAGGTGTTTTTCAGGATTTTAACGGAATCCCGGGTGGTGATAATATTCTCAGAAGGGTACTACTGAGAAGATCAGAGAGCGTTAAGGGACCTTTCGGCAAAATACTAGGTAATAGTGAAATTGAACTTATAAGTTCCGGAGTACCGGGTAAAAGGATATATGAAGACCGTTTATGGGGCGATCCGGGTTTTATACATTTGTGCTTCGATATCGGAAATATGGATAATCTGAGATCATATTGTGCAGATAAGGGCTTCCCCTTCAGAGTTGACAGTAAACACAGCCATGAGGGACAGAGTTTTGACATGGGGGAAGCTGCAGGACATTTTGCTTATATTGAAGATCCTGACGGTACTCTTATAGAATTCGTTGAGACACATAAGGTTCCACTGATCAAAAAACTCGGATGGTACCTCAACCTTAAAAAAAGAGATCCTCAAAAATCACTTCCTTTGTGGATACTTAAAGCTTTAAAATTCTCAAGGGTTAAGTTATAAACGTATGGCGGCATACAGCATGCGGTATGGGGTTCTTCCTGACAACTAAATTTGTTCTGCTGTTTTTTCCACTTCACGGAATACACGCATGATGTTGCCTCCCCATATCTTTTCAATTTCAGTTTTAGTATAACCGCGTCGTAATAACTCTATAGTAATGTTCTTCATCTCAGCTACAGTCTGACATCCATCCACACCTCCTCCACCATCGAAATCTGTTCCAATCCCGACATGGTCGATACCTATGATCTGGACAACATGATCGATATGATCAACTACATCTGCCACTGTTGCAAGCTTCCTGTATTTGTGATATACCTCCCAGCGCTCATTATGGTAACTATCCTTCTGTTCCTCGGTAAGGTCCTTATAATCACCATATTTTTTCTGTAGCTCCTGCATCTTCGATTCAAGTTCGGGATTAGGTTCAGGAGGTTTAATATAACTGCTGAGAATACATATCTGAATTACTCCTCCATTCGATTTAAGGGCTTCAAGCATCTCATCGGAGAGGTTTCTAGGACTTGAGCATAATGCCCGGGAAGATGAATGGGAGGCAATTACAGGAGCCCCGGATAATTCAATAACATCATAAAAAGACTCATCAGAAATATGAGAAACATCTATCATCATCCCGATACGGTTCATCTCCCTGACAACTTCCTCACCAAAAACAGACAGTCCGTTATGCTCCGGTCCCTTATGATCCGTGGAAGAATCACAAATGTCGTTATTCGATGAATGACAAAGAGTTATATATCTGGCTCCCAGATCATAATATTGTTTTATCCTTGATATATCCTTCCCTACCGGATAACCATTCTCTATACCTATGAATGCTGCTATCTTACCCTCCTTCTTTAATCTGTAAGCATCATCGGGAGATAATGCTATTTCTGCCATTTCAGGGTATTTTTCAACATTCTCATGTATGGCTTCAAATATTCTGAGTGTTTGCTCATGGACTTTATTATAGGAAGAATCGTCTCTTGGTCCTTGTCCTAAATAAACTGCAAAGAATTCAGCATCAAGGCCTCCTTCTTTCATTCTGGGAAAATCAACGCATGCCCGGTCATTCCTCTCTCCCAGATCATAACCTGTCCGGATGATTTCAAGGGGGGTGTCGCAATGAGTATCAACAGTCAGAACCTGTTCATGTATCCTGTCAGCACGCTTTACTAATTTATCCTCGCTGTTACCGCATCCTGTCAGGAATAATACTGAAATAAAAGTAATAAAGAATGTTCTCATTATACTCAGTTTTTTTTCTACCGCAAGATAGGCAATAAGAACATTCACTGTAATGACAACATATTGATTTAACACTATTTAACAGTGCGTCAGTCCTTGATACACCTTACAGAGACTCCCTGTGATTTGGAAAAAGACGATCTTTGGCATTCCTGTGACGATCCTTCAAATGTACGGGCATATACATTCAGATATACCGGATCAGGGTTAGTGATTTCTGTTGCTGACCAGAAATAACCTGTATAACCCATATCTGAGAAATATCTGACAGGTTCGGGCAGTACACCCCAGCGCGTACCTCCGGGTAATGCCGTAAAACCACTGTTGTTGTTTATTGAATCCTCGGTTATGACCCAGTGTGTCAGGCTGGTTTCTTTCAGTTGTTTGCCAGCAACACTTTCCCCTCCTGTAAAGGCAACTAGAGTTTCCCATTCAGCATCGTCCGGAACATGCCATCCTGCCGGACATAGCATGCCTGTATTCACAACATGCCAGTTATATAGTGCTCCATAGACATTTTTGTATTTTCCCCCGTCATTAAGATACCAGCTGTATGCCGGAGTGGAAAGGTTGACCCATGTTGAAGTATCTGACACCATTGGGATGTCCGTACCATCATTGTATTTTGTTGTTTTAAGATTCTCGGCCATCCAGGTCTGATCACCAATATCTATTGTCTTATATGTATTACCATCATTATCAGACAGGGAACCATATGTAAGCCCGGTATTGAATACAATATCACCGGTAATACTTCCTGTTGTTGTAAACTCCAATACATCCCCGTAAGCCGCTCCTGCATCGTTGTTTGCATATGCCCTTGCATAATATTTTGTTCCCGGGGTCAGGTTTTCTATCAAAACAGAAAAAGTACCAGTATGTGATCCAATATCAGCCCATGCATATTCACCTTTAAGATCAGGCTCCGGGACGGTATTACTGTAACATGCACCACGATTAACCCATAAACTACCACCGTTCGACATTAATGTCCCCTTGAAAACGGCCAGTGTTTCTGATATATCGGTAATGTCGTTAGTACTTACTACGGGTAACACTTCTTCCTCCACTTTAGGGAGAATACATCCGTGTAAAAAAGATGACATGATAAAAATAATCACTAAAAGGAAATTAAAGATTCTATGTTTTTTCATCAATATTTTGATTTTTGTTTATAAGAATCGTAGTAAATATCAGATAAATTTTTATTCAAACGAAATTTACCCTGACTTTAGCATGTTTTTGCCATTTAAATATCAACGTATTAAAAAACGTATTTAAATACGTAGATAATTTTTAGTCAAATATTATTGAGAAAATTATTCTTCCTTAAGACATTGAGCCGGATCAATATTACTGATTCTTATTGCAAGTGTTCCAACAGTAATCCAGGCTAATATCAAAGCTATAAGTCCGGAAACAACGAAATACCACCATTCCAGTTGTATGCTATATACAAAGTCGTTTAACCAGTTTTTAGAAATCAGGTAGCTTATAGGTATTGCAAATAATAACGATACTAATACCAGAATTGTAAAATCTAATGTAAATAGGAAGACAATCCTGAAGGCACTTGATCCAAACACTTTACGGATACCAATTTCCCTGGTCCTTTTTTCTGTCGAAAAAGCTGCCATTCCAAACAAACCTAAACATGATATCAGAATAGCCAGTCCTGCAAAATATCTCGATAAGACTCCTAATCTTCTTTCTGAGTTATATTGAGTCTGGTAATCCTCATCCAGATATCTGTATTCGAAAACATAACCCGGATTATATTGCTCATAGAAATCTTCAAGCCTGTTAATAGTCTCCTTTTCTGCTCCATATTTAAGTTTAGCCATAATCTTCAGATTCCTTGAGGGCGATGCTAATACAAATAATAATGGATTTATTCTGTTATATAATGACTCATAATGAAAGTCCTTGGTCACACCAATTATTTCTTTGTCTTCACCCGAAAGGTTTATTACTTTACCAATCGGATCTTTTAATCCCATAATACTAACCGCAGTTTCATTACAAATGACCTTTGAAACCTCAGAACCGAAATCACCTGAGAAAGATCGCCCCTCTTTTAATTCAATACCAAGTGTTTCAATATAATCATAGTTTACCATTTGCATATGAAAATCAACCTTATCACCCTGATTTTTCGCTTCCCAGTTTACATTTCCTGTTATATTATGTTTACCAAGAATATTAAATGCAGTACTTGTTGCATCTGTTATTCCGGGAATATTTTTTATCTCCGATAAAAAGGTATCAGGGTTATCGGCAACCTTTCCTTCAACATCAAAATATAATATGTTTTCTTTATCGAAACCCAATTCTTTATCCCGGATATATTCAATTTGCTTAAACACAACCAGAACAAATACAATTAAAATAGCTGATAATATAAATTGAAATATAACCAAGCCCTTCCGTATCCAGAGTTCCCCTTTTAAACCGTGGAACTTTCCTTTTAATACAGCTACCGGTTTTAAAGATGAGAGTAAAAGCGCAGGATAGCTTCCGGCAATCAAACCTGTTATTAAAGTTATGACAAGTAATATTATAATATGTAATGCGCTTACTTTAAATGCTATATGCTTACCTGTAATTTCATTGAAATGTGGTATAAATAAGCCAACCAATATAATGGCAACAATTACTGATAAGAAAACAGTCAAAAATGATTCTGCGAGATATTGGAAGATCAGTGATTTCCGTTCGGCTCCAAGTGCTTTCTTTACCACAATTTCCTTACCTCTCCCTGAAGCCCTGGCAGTAGATAAATTCATGAAATTAATACAGGCAATTACCAGGATAAAAGCGGCAATTATCGAAAACAATCTTATATATTCTATTCTGCCGCCAACCTGAATTCCATTTTTATAGGTCCCATATAAATAATTGTCCGAATATGGTTTGAGAAACAAAGACCTGTTGGTTTGCCCACATTTACGTTCAATCAATCCTGCAATCTTATCATTAAATTGTGTAATGTCCGCACCCTTTCTTAATAGCACATAAGTTGAAGGTTGATTGTTGCCCCAACTTTCAACTGACGGGTATTTTTCCCTAAGTATTTTGTCAGGCAATACAAAATCAAATTGCATCGAAGAGTTAGATGGGACAGCATTGAATACACCGGTTACAACTTTTTGTTCTTCATGCTGGTATTTAAGAGTTTTACCGGTGACATTTGTTTTTGAGTCAAATAACTTCAAAGCCACGTCCTCTGAAATAACAATTGAGTTTTTATCATGGAAGAGTTGGTCCGGGTCTCCCTCTATAAGACCATAGGAAAAAATATTAAAAAAATCATTTCCTGTAAAAATACAATCAGCCTTGATCTTTTTATCATCAACTGAAAGGTTTGGTTTCCCCTGCAGATGGATCTCAAAAACACTTATAGCGTATTCAACTTCAGGCATTTCTTCAGCCAGAGCTTCAGCTAAAGGACCGGGTGTTACTTTTAATGTGCTAGTCTCTCCAGTCATTTGAATGTTCTGCATGACAAGAAAGATTTGGCTGTCATTTTTATTAAACTTATCGAAGTTTAATTCATCAAGCACCCATAGATATATTAATAAAGCACAAGCCAGACCAGTAGAGAGTCCTATAAGATTAATGAAAAATGATTTCTTATTTTTCCTGATATTTCTTAAACCAAGTAGAAAATAATGTTTAAACATGAGGTTTTTTCATTTACTGTAATGACGGGATTATTTATAATCCAGTGCAGTGTACCAATTATCAGCAACGAGTTTTCCGGAATCATCTGCAGGTCCCTCGATATTTTTGAAAAAGATAGGGAGATCATATGTTTCTACCGGAGGATAACTTTCATACAGTCCGACATGCAGATGAGGAAAACTAAGTGTATTACCGGAATTACCGCTACGGGCTATTTTCTCGCCCTGTTCCACATGACTGCCAACATCCACCAGGACACCATTTTGCATTAAATGAGCATAAAATGCCACCGTACCGTCTTCGTGCCGTATCATTAAATAATTGTGATTTGAGGCTGTTATTTCACCACCATCATCAGGTTGGTCTTCCCTCATTTCCATTACAATACCAGATCTCATACAACATACTGTATCCCCAAGATATACTGCAAAGTCATAAGCCAGCTGATTGCTATGACCGCCATCCGGATTACAACAAGTCTGGCTGAGTACATATTTCTTACCAACAGGAAATGGAAGGACATAATCCTGTACATAAGATCTCATAGTTAAAAATCTCTCGCTGCATGACAGCGGATTTACTGAAGATTTCTGCTTTTCACAGGTATGATTAATAAAACTAAAAGAGAGAAATATCAATAATATTGTTAAGTTCTTCAAAATCTGTTTTTTTAAAAGACGATTTTAAAGATCTGATGATGCACATTTTTCGTGAAAACCTTGGCTCTTACAGGGCCTTTAAGTTATCAATTGCCGTCAGCTTCCCGCCTGTTCAGTCGGGCAGGCAGCTGACGGTTAAGAGGCAACTTCCTCTTTTCAGGACTTTAGTCCAACAATTCTTGGGCTAAAGCCCCATAGTCAGGTGGAGTTAAGGGCGCACCTTCTGGTTAAAGCCCTGAAAGGGCATAACACAAAAGCCCCCCTTGGGGGGTTGGGGGTAAAAAAAGCCCCGACACTGAAGGTCGGGGCAGCCATGAAAAGAATGGAAAAAATTGCTTTTGGACAGTAAAAAGCACGAAATCTGTTTTCTGTCCGGTAAAAGAATTGGAAACTATATCACTATAAAGGAGATGCTGAACTGTCTATAGAAAGGAACAAATGATTAAATAGTGAATCAGTGACAAGTATGAGACAAAATGTTTAACTTATTGATTATTAACCGTATTAGCATTTCGTTTTAATTTTTAATACATCGAATGCTACATGCAGTTGATTTATGAAACTCACGATTATGTATTTCGGCATTATCTGAAGATAAATATTTGGCAAATGCAGTTGCCATGTCAATTGATGGGGTTGACCACCAATAGCCAAATTTTCTTATTTCGCAGAATATGTTATGAGAACTATATCTCCTGCCTCCAGGAAGAGCATTAAATCCACTTTCGTTTGTGGCGCCTTCATTCGGCATGTCCCAATATCTAAAACCAGATCCTTTCAGTTTACTGCCTGCTACACTATTACCGCCCAGGTATTCAGTTAATGTATTCCATTCCTCTTCACTTGGTACATGCCATCCTTTTGGACAAAGTTTTTCTGTTTCAACAGCATAATAATTATATAAAGCTCCAAAGTGATTTTTAGTAGTGTCATCTATATTATTATACCAGCAGTATCCTGTGGTAAGGACATTAACATAACCGGTATCATTATGTGCCGAAATTATATGTGAACAATTATCTAAAATAGATGAACTATCATTTAATAAAGAGGTTCTAAGGTTTTCCGCCATCCAGATTTGAGAACCGATACCAATAGTTTTATATTTATTCCCCTCAATATCATAGACTATACCTTTTTCTCCAGTATAATCCGGATATATTAGATGAATTAAAGGAGCCGTTTCCTCACAGCTGGTCATCAATACAATAATCAGCAGCCCTATCATTTTTACGACATTGATTTTATAGTATAATTTTTTATTGGGCATTTATCTGGTGATTGTATGTATTAAACGTTGGTAGTGAGTTATTTATTTTTAGTAGTATTTAACTGGAGCTTTTGCTTTTCAAAGTATTGACCGTGTTAGGCGGCCGTAGTAATTTGCCAAATATCAAGGTAATATGTAAGTATGGTTTTAAAAGTTACTCAAAAGATACTAATTGGGGGATTCTATATTGAGGATTAAAATACCAATAACTTCCATCATTTTTCATCACCAGGCATGTAAGCCCCGCAAAAATTAAAGCCACATTATCTAAATCGTTAATTCTCTCAGGAATATTTATACCTATGGGATTATGATTCTCATCCCACTTACAAATAAATCCCCAAAACCAGACTGTTCCATCTTCTTTTAATGCAAGGTTAAAATCCCAATTAGCTGATATCTGAATGATATTATCTAAGTTATTTACTTTAACAGGAATAGCACTATCTACATTACTACCATTTCCTAATTCACCGGCACCATTTTGCCCCCAAGCCCATACAGTTCCGTCCCTCTTTAAGATAACTGTGCGTCTATTAGCTACATTCTGAACTGCAATAACATCATTAACAGGTACCAAACCACCATGCTCCGGTTCATATGATTTTAGCTCACATAATGTACAATTTTTCCTTAAAGCTAAAGATTGAGAAATAGATACTATTTGGTCCAGATTAGAAATTATTTCCGGTTCATAAAAAGTGCTCTCAACATCAGGTCGGATATTTATTTGCCAGACTGTACCATCATTTCTAAGTATATAAGTTCCCAATTCAATTGCTTTAGTACCATCTAAGAAACTACATTTTACAGGAGAAAGGATCTCAGGCCAAAAATAACTTGCCACCAAATTAGTACCCCAAAACCATATATTCCCTGTACAATCTGCTGCTACTACCATTCCCTCATCCATATCAAAGTCAATGATTTTTCCAATTGAAGTAACTTTTTGAGGAATATTACTGCTTTCCCCGGTACCATTACCTAATTGACCAGCAAGGTTCAGACCCCATGTCCATAGTGTACTGTCTGGTTTTAATATTGCATTACTACCAAAATCCCATTTCATTTTCCCGAGGAAATTATTTTCTATGACAATATTGCACTCATCGCAAAGTGGATCATTGTCTTTTGAACAAGAGTTCAATATTATCATGGTCGGGATGATCAGGATAATAACAGTAAATATTACTCTTGATAATTTAATCATATTTTGTAATCCTGAATTTGTAAAGCTAACATATATCCTCTGGCAAATTTGCGTATAGTATAATCTTTCTACAATATTAAATATCTTCTCATATGGCTAGTTGTTAATCTATTATGTACAAAAATTGTTCCAATTTGTGATCATTGGTACAGTGTTTTTAATGCTAATTTGATATAATAACAGTAAAGTTACTAATTGTATACAATATTTGTCGTCTTGTCCTTAAAGGTTTGTCTACAATACCGTCAGACCATTCGGCTCCCAGCTCTGTCTTGTTTAACAAAGGAGAGTCTGCTATGCCGAACCCTTCCTTTTAAGTCAGGTTAAGCAGGATTGACAGCCTTAAGATACGCGCAGGGATATCACAGTTTTAAATGCATATGGTATGAATAGTATAAAACACTTTCATTTAAAAAATGGGATACAACCTTTAAAAGTGCTTTGTATTCTGCAAAGTATGCTAAAAGGATGATGTTAGAAGCAGAATACAAAGCGTCTAGCAGCTATGGGGGCTATCGTCTCAGATTTCTGAAGTCTGGGATCGTGGCCAATTACAAGGGCTTTAGCTGGTTTTGCTGGTTTCCAATCTTTTGTTTTCATCAGTTAAGAATTTTTGGGCTAAAGCCCTGAAAGGGCATAACACAAAAGCCCCCCTTGGGGGGTTGGGGGTAAAAAAAGCCCCGACTTTGAAGGTCGGGGCAGCCATGAAAAGAATGGAAAAAATTGCTTTTGGACAGTAAAAGCATCTTCAAAGTCTTACGACTTTATATACGTTACTTAATTTTCCTTTAATAAGTCTTAGAAAATATATACCTGCAGGTATATCCTGCATGTTTACCTGTTTTTCAAAAGTTGCAGCTTTAATTATATCATTTTTAACAACTCTGCCATCCTGGGTAAGAAGTACCATATCTACTTCACCATCAAGAGGTTCTTCAAACCGTATATTCAATACCTCACTTGCCGGATTGGGATAAACAACAACGTTAACAAGGATGTCAAGGTTCTCTTCAACAGTAGTCACAATGAGCTGCTGCTGAAATCCGTGTGTAAGTATTATTGTCGGATTTTCAGGATTATCCTGGAAGGTTGGAATGATTGTTTCACCAAGTGTCCAGCTTATGGAAACAACACCCGAAGCTTCATCATAACCCCCGGCATTTGCTATCACTGTTGGTTCCAGTGACTGGGCACTAACAGGTATAATTAATGCAACTGTAACAAGTATCAGAATGTACCTCTTCATTTTTAGCTGTTACGATCAAGTCTGCTACTGTGTGTAAAAGTATATTAAAATAGAATAAAAACCAATAATATTTTACTCATTTTTCATCAGCAGCCTGAAAATATAGATGAATCACTGTTTTAAAGTGGTTAATATTATCTACCACTCCTTTTAATCAATACTTTATTTATAGTAAATGAATAACTATCTTTGTCAACAAATTGAGCTGAGGATTGTTATTATGATAGATAATTAACCTAATCGGGTTTTATTTTTATGAACAAAAATTAAATTAAAATATTAATAGTAAAAATCAACAAACTATGGAAAATCAGATTGGAATACAAAAAGACTATGCAGACAAAATGATAAAAATGCTTAATAATTATTTAAGCAATGTACAGGTGTTTTACATGAATGTAAGAGGATATCACTGGAACATTAAGGGCAAACAGTTTTTCAATTTACATGAAAAATTTGAAGAGCTTTATGATACTCTTAATGATATGGCTGATGAAATTGCTGAAAGAGTGTTAATGTTGGATGGCACACCCATACATGCATTCTCAGAATATCTTAAGGTGGCAACCATAAAGGAAAAAGTGAATGTAAGCTCAGCAGATGAAACAGTAAAGGAAGTATTAAATGATATGAAGCATCTTTTAAAAGAGGAACGTAAGATTGTCAGCGCAGCCTCCGAAGCCGAGGATAACGGTACTGTTGATTTAATCTCCGGTTATATCGATTCTCAGGAAAAACTTGTCTGGATGTACAATTCATTGTTAAAATAAAAATATCCTGAAAGAATGAGCTGAATTAAGCTTATCCTCACTGAGCCGGGTAATTGTCATCTTTAGACTATTACCTGGC
>Ga0272441_10000724_pt1 | contig 73109 bp, 46 predicted proteins | sample SSMProp6N_FD_193582 | JGI IMG/M metagenome (GOLD analysis project Ga0272441, IMG submission 193582) | Marine sediment archaeal communities from Little Sippewissett salt marsh, Falmouth, MA, United States - SSM-Prop-6N | ecosystem: Environmental > Aquatic > Marine > Wetlands > Sediment ...
ACCTTGTATGAAAAACAGATAACACCTTTTGGAAATTCTGCAAAGATCGATGCTCCGAAAAAGTATATCGGGCGGCGGGCCTTTGTAATCATAATGGAAGATGACTAAGAATTATGCAACACAGCATGAAAATATATTAATCAGATTGCGGGAATTATTTGAGGGCCCACCCGCAGAATATATTTTAAACACATTCAACTTTCAAGTGAGCGGTGAGAAGATAGGTGCAGATAGAGAACAAGAGACCGAATTTGGTTTCAGTACTCCCGCTCCTCTTTGCCGTGGGGGTAATCTGTTCCATATTAATTCTGATGCTATTGGATCTTGTTTACTGGCCAATGATCTTCACCATCTTCTCTGCAATGGTCCTGCTCATGATCAAGTTCTTCTGGGACATGTCGACGAGGAAGATCCATTGGATCACTTTCCAGGAGAGCGAACTCTTCGTTAACGGGCATGCGAACAACCTGTATATCCCCATCGAGGAGATCGAATACATCTCATACAGACACGGCGGTAACAAATACTACGGGAACCGGATAACCATACGGACCAGGAAAAGGATAGGAGTACTTCTGAGAAATTACTTCAGGTTCCCGTTTTTCATCGACAGTGATGACCCCTTCAAGGTTCTGAAGGAAAGCTCCGATCACTGGTCAAGAAAGATCGATGTCGTTAAGGACAGGATATACATCTGGCCGGAAGTTGATGAAAAGCTTCTTGATTCGAAGACATGGGTCTTCCATGCTTCCCACACCCTGCTGATGAAGATTACCTACATCTCCTGCTTTGTCCTATTCCTAATTATTGTAGGTCTCATAGTAAGCTGGTGGGATGGAATTATCCTTGCCCTTCGGGACATGATGTATGCTCTTTTGATGCTTTTCATAGCGCTTACGGTCTACTTCATGGCAAGGTGGACCTACAAATTGACCGACAACAGGCTCAGGGCCCACAAGAACGGGGATATGGCAGGGGTGATCGATCTCGACAGACTTCTGTATGTGAAAGAAGTTGATGAAGACGAGGTCAGGATGATCGAGGAATGGGCCTCGGAGATAGAGCTTCTATACCCCAGCAAATACGGTAACAAACGCTGCAAGAGATGGGTCCTTGTTGTTTACGAGATCATCCGGAAAGGTAGAAGGGTCGACCTGGCTCTCTTCGGACCCAAGGACACGGACGGTTTCATCCGGGCCCTGAAGCAGGTCAGAACCTACGAGACTGATTGGGAGGGAAGATCTCTGGCGTATGTTCTGGGAAAGGTCAGGGAGATGAGAAAAGAGGAGTGGAAAGGAGTACGGAGAGAGAATGACCCATGATATGCTTCATTTTTCAATATCTTGAGGTAATATGACTGCTCAACTTTTTATGGCAAAATATTAGTAGAACAATAACATATACTTATTGTATTATGAATGAGACAATAAAGACCATTCTGTTCTATTGGATCGAGAAAGATCTCCCCATAATAAGAAAGAGGTCGATCGATCTTCGGAAATATCTCGGGATGGAATCCAGAAAGATCGTTGTCATTACAGGATTCAGAAGGGCCGGGAAGACATTTCTTGTTTACGATCTCATCAAGCACCTCCTCAAGGATCATTCCAGGGAGGAGGTCATCTACATCAATTTCAATGATGAGAGAATACCACCAAGAACAGAGTTTCTTTCCGAGATCATGCCTGTATTTCGGTCCACCTTCGAGAAAGATATCAAGTTCCTTTTCATGGATGAGATACAGGAGATGCCAGATTGGAGCAAATGGCTCAGGCGGATCAATGATAACGAGGACATTCAGATATTCGTGACCGGATCAAGTTCCAAAGTTTCGAGCAGGGAGATACCCACGGAGCTTCGGGGGAGGGCCCTTGAGGTCGAGCTTTTCCCGCTTTCATTCAGAGAATTTCTTGTGTTTCAAGACATCTCGATCGATCCCAAGGACATTCAACATCGTAAAAGGGAATTTGCCCTGTTGATGAAGAAACTCGATGAATACCTCACCTACGGAGGCTTGCCGGAGGTTGTCCAGGCTTCCCTTGCCCTAAAGACGGATATCCTGCAGGACTACTACAGGACCATTGTGGCAGCGGATATCATTGAGAGGTTCCATGTGCAGAACGAGGTAGCCCTGAAAGCGATGATGACCCTTCTCATCAATTCCACCCGATACTCGGTATCGAAGCTCTGCAATACCCTCAAGAGCCAGGGTCACGTTATTGGAAAAAGCACATTGATCAATTACATTGAATATATCAAGACCAGTTATTACATGTTCACATTGAATATCCATTCCAGAAAGGTAAAGGACTCCATGCAATATCCCAGGAAACCCTATTTCATCGACAACGGTTTCATAACGGCTCTTTCAACACGGTATGGAAAGGATATGGGAAGGTCCTACGAGAATTGTGTTGCCGTGGAGATTCTCAGGAGAGGATACAGGGAGCGTATGTTCTACTGGGGTGACGATAGGGGATGGGAGGTGGATTTCGTCCTGATGTCGGACGACAGGGTCGATAAACTTGTTCAGGTCTGCTACGATCTGAACCATCCTGATACCAGGGATCGGGAGATCAGGGCGTTGCTTAAAGCTTCAAGAGAATTGAACTGCAGCAACCTGGTTATCATCAACAAGGACATTGACAGGGTGGAGACGCACAGGAATAAGAAGATCGACATCATCCCGCTCTGGAGATTCCTGATGGAAGAATGAGCTGTCCATTATTCCATTCATTTCCGGATCTTCGATCTTAAAGGCAAATTGGACAGGGTCTCAAAAAAGAGATGGAATGTATGCTATTTTCTCTTCAGCTTGACAGCGGTCCCGAAAGCCATTATCTCCGCGGCCCCGCCCATGATCGCAGATGTCATGAAGCGAACATTGACGACAGCGTCAGCCCCAAGCTCCTCGGCTTTCTTTAACATCCTGGATATTGCTATCTCCCTCGATTCGGAGAGCATCTCAGTGTATTCCTTGAGCTCCCCGCCGACGATGTTCTTGAGGCCCGCGATAATATCCTTGCCGACGTTCTTGGCGCGGACGACGTTCGCCCTCACGAGGCCGAGGTCCTCGACGATCTCGTAACCCGCAACAAAGTCCAGATTCGTTATCCTCATGGTCTCAGGTCCTCCTCTTTGATGCTATGCCGCATATCCTCGTCATCTTTTTTCATCTCCTTTATGAGGATCGGTATCATCATTACTATGCCGACGATCATCATCAAAAGCCCAAGCCCCATTATCGGTAACCCGACCGGAGGATAGATTGCTATAAATCCTCCGATGATCGCAAGGAGAATTCCGGCTGCGACTAACCAGCCCCAGAATACCTTGGGTTTCATAAGTGAGATAGTGCCCCGGAAAGTTATATGTATTTTCATTTCAGAAAGAAAATTTTGAAATGTATCGATCCGTTCGAACCCTTCCACAATTTGATCCATGGCCGGAGAAAAATTGAACTCCACTTCAATTTTAACCCGGTTTTTCTTGAAATCGACTTCAAGAAAGATAGGGTTGAACATGATCATTTCTGCTGCTGAGCCACCCCGGCTATCACGGCTTCGACCGCTGCCATTGCGGCGGCCCTCTTGGCGCCGCCCTGCTGGGATTTCTTCAACTTGTAGTATTCGACGACCTTCTCCAGGATATTGTATCTCGGTATGAAGGACGTTGTGTATTCGCCCTTGACGAATGCGGGGTGCTCCAATACGACCTCGTGGAATGGTATATTCGTCCTGACCCCGCCGATCTGCATCTCCCAGAGGGCCCTCTTTGACCTTGCAATGCAGTAGTTGCGGTCCTCCCCCCAAACGATGAGCTTCGCAACCATCGAATCATAATATGGGGGTATTGTGTATCCCGGATAGACACCCGAATCTATCCTGATCCCGGGGCCCGAAGCCTCAGCATATCTCACTATCTTGCCCGGAGCGGGTGCGAACTGGTTCAGCGGGTCCTCCGCGTTCAGCCTGAACTCGATGGCGTGCCCGGTCTGGGTGATATCCTCCTGGGCGTAGCTTATATCGAGCCCGGAAGCGATATACAGCATCTCCCTTGCGAGGTCGGTCCTTGTCACTTCTTCTGTAATGGGATGCTCCACCTGCAGCCTTGTGTTCATCTCGAGGAAGAAGTAGTTCCCGTCCTTGAACATGAACTCGCAGGTTCCTGCGTTCCAGTATCCGGCTGTTTTTGCTGCGGTCACTGCCTGCCGGCCCATCTCCTCCCTGAGCTCCGGTGTAAGTGCACAGGAAGGGGTCTCCTCGATGAGTTTCTGGTTCCTCCTCTGTACCGAACACTCCCTCTCGTAGAGGTGTATCGTGTGCCCGTTCTTGTCCCCGAGCACCTGGAATTCGATATGCCGCGGATCGTCGATGTATTTCTCGATGAACACGGAGTCATCCCCGAAGGAGTTCCTGGCCAGGACCCTGATGGATTCAAGGGCCTTTTCCATCTCCACATCATTGTCCACTTTCTGGATGCCGATGCCGCCTCCGCCGGCGGATGCTTTCAGCATCACCGGATAACCTACCTCGTTCGCGATATCCTTTGCTTTCTCGTGGTCGGCAATTGCCTTGACCACACCTGGCACGACCTTCACACCTGCCCCGATCATGGATGTCTTGGCATCTATCTTGGACCCCATGAGCCTCATGGCGGATTCTGGAGGCCCGATGAACTCGATGCCGTTGTCGTGGCACTTCTTGCAGAAATCGGCATTTTCAGCGAGGAAGCCGTAACCAGGATGGATACCCTCGGCACCGGTCTTGAGCGCCACATCGATGAGATTATCCTGAACAAGATAGCTCATCTTTGCCGGGCCCTTCCCGATGTTGTGGGCCTCGTCGGCATATCTCACGAAAAGCGCGTTCTTGTCCGCATCGGAATAGACGGCAACGGTCTCGATATCGAGCTCCTTGCACGCCCTCATTACCCTGATGGCTATCTCGCCGCGGTTGGCGATCAATACCTTGTTTATCAAACCCTCCTTTGCCATCCGAATCACCTCATAGGATCTGCATCATCAGGGTTCCGGTCTCCACTGCGTCGCCCTCGCCTACGTATATCTTCTTGACCTCTCCGCCGTGGTCGGCCTTTACCTCTGTCTCCATCTTCATTGCCTCGACCGTTGCAATGACCTGGCCTTCCGCGACCTTGTCGCCTTCCTTCACCTTTACCGAAAGGACCGTTCCCTGCATGGGGCTCTTGAAACCCCCCTCCACATCGGCGGGAGGGGCCGCAGCACCGCTTCCTTCCCCTGCAACCATGAAACCGCCCTTGGGGTTGACCTTGACCTCGAACATCTCGCCGTCGACCTCCACATCGAACTCTGTCGGTATCGAGGCGGGACCTCCTCCGCCCTTGCACTCCTCCTCGTAGAGATAGATATCCTTGAGCTCGGGGAAGAAGGATTTCACGAATGCCCTGGTCGCCGGATGATCGATGGGAAGGGGAAGGTCCTCGGATGTGAATTCCGCCTTTGCCTCTCCCTTGAGGTATTTCAGACCTATCTGTGGGTAGATCGCGTAGATGAGAACGTCCTCGGGCTCCTTGTACAACCCCATCTCCTTGAGCTCCTTCTCCCTCCTGTCCCATTCGGGCTCGAGAAGATCTGCCGGCCTGCAGGTGATCACCTCGTCCTTCCATTTCTCCCCGAGGACAAGGGGGTAGATCTCTTCTTTTATGGGTGCCGGGGACTTTCCATACATGCCCTTCACATAATCCACCGTCTCCTTGGGGATGTTCTTGTATCTGCCGAACAGAACGTTCATCACGGCCTGAACACCGACAACCTGCGAGGTTGGTGTAACAAGCGGGGGGTAACCCAGCTCTTCTCTCACCACCGGGATCTCTTTCAGAACGTCATCGAGCCTGTCGATGGCCCCCTGCATCTCGAGCTGGGAGACCAGGTTCGATATCATTCCCCCGGGGATCTGGTGCATCACTATGGACGGGTCGGGTCTCAGCGCCTCCATCCTGATTAGATGCCTGTATTTTTTTGCAACCTTCCTGAAATAATCCCTTATCTCCATGAGCAGGTCCATGTTCATACCGGTGTCCCATTCGGTATCCTTGAAGGCATACACCACGGACTCGGTGGCCGGATGCCCGGTCCCCTCCGCCACGGGGGACATGTCGCAATCGACGACATCCACGCCGGCTTCAGCGGCTCTCTGATATGCAAGACCGGTCATCCCGGAGGTGGAGTGGGAATGCAGGTCCACCGGGCACTTTCCGCCCTGGTCCTTGTATCCCTTGATTATGTCATGGGCCCTCTTTGGCGAGATCATCCCCGCCATGTCCTTTATACAGATCGAGTCCGCTCCCCTCTCCTCGAGGTCCTGCATGAACTTGATGTAGTATTCTGTGGTGTGGACGGGGGATATCGTATACGACACGCAGGCCTGGAGATGTGCCCCCTCCGCCTTGACAGCCTTCATGGGGGTATCCATGTTCCGAAGATCGTTAAGGGCGTCGAATACCCTGAACACGTCTATCCCGTTCTTGTTAGCGTAGTGCACGAACTTCTGGACGATATCATCCGGAAAGTTTCGGTATGCCACTATGTTCTGGGCCCGAAGAAGCATCATCAGCTTCGTGTTGGGCATCAGCTTCCTTATGAGTCTGAGCCTGTCCCAGGGGTTCTGGTTAAGGAACCTCAGCGGCACATCGAAAGTGGCGCCTCCCCACATCTCGACTGCCCAGTAGCCGACCTTGTCCATCTTGGAGAGGATCGGTTCCATATCCTCGGTCCTCATCCTGGTTGCGAAGACCGACTGATGCGCATCCCTTAAGATCAATTCCGTGATACCTATCTTACCCATGAAGTCACCGTCCATTTCACCTAGGTTGGACGGGGCAGGGAACCCACCAATCATATTAAAGGTTTCCTTACATGTATCACGATGACAATAAACCGGAAGATCCGACCATTCTGTATCAGGAAAATAAATTGTCGGCTTTCCGGTGAATTTCTGCCTGTTTCTTCAGGGTGTTCGGAGATATTGTGGATTCAGAGGGAACAGCCCTTCAGACCACATTCGGGATTGTAGCAGAAGTCGCATCTACCCTGTCTGGCAAGTGTTGGCTGACCGCATTCGGGACAAATGGAAAATCCTGAGTTGTACATCTTCGAACCCCTCCCGGGATCTGTCAAAGATGAATGAGCCCTAAAAAAAGGATAGCAGGGGGGAGATGACCGAAACAGAAATTCGCCAGGTTCATGATGATCTGTTTGCCAGGGCGATCTCCTTTGCCCTGTCCACCGCCGGCTGGTCGAAGGGCTCCACCCTTCTCATCAAGGCGAAGTCGTAAGCGAGGTAGTGCATCATCCCAACGTAGAACCCTATGGTTCTTTCGGATTCGTCCTTGAGCGTTATGGTTGCATAGGGGGCCTCGATCTCGTCCATGGACCCCATCACACCCCTTGCTTCCGAGAGCATTGCCTTTTTCAAAGAATATGGCCCCATATCCCCGAGAGGGATGCCTTTATACTCCGTATCCACCTTTTCCCATGATATCTTCATACCATCTTCCCCGTCCACCAGGACGAAAAGGGTGGCAACGTCCTCGGGTCCGTCGATCACCCGCTGGTTTGTGTGGTGCTGACACTCTGGACCCTCGTATGCCAGGAGCGTTAAACCCTTTCTGCCCTTGCTCAGGGTCTCGTGGAACAACTGTGTAACAAGGGGATTGAACTCCGAAATACCTCTGGAATAAACAGGTAAAAAGATCGTTCTCTTCCCGAGCCTCTCTACCATGTAGAAAGCCCCTGCAAGGTTTACGATGTCGTCCTCCTCCCTTGCCGCCCTGTAAGCTTCCTTCAACCCCATATTGAATTCCACAATATCCACGCCAAGAACCGCTGCGGGCAGAAGTGCCGAAGCGGTCCCCCCGGAGAACCTTCCTCCCACATCTTTTGGTATATCAACCAGACTCCATCCCTTGATCCTGGCAAGCTTCCTTGCGGCCCCGTACCCGGGTTCGGTTACGATCGTTGTGGGGAATCCATCGAACACGGAGAGAAGCTCCAGAACCGTCAACGTATTCCCTGATTTCGACACGGCGATGACGTGGGTATCGACCGGGTCGACCCTGGACCTGATGTAACCCACATGTAAAGGGTCCACCGTATCGAGGATGTAAAAAAGCTTATCCTCCGCGTGAAATCGGCCCAGGGACCCTAGCAATCCCTTGAAGGTGGTCACGGATCCTCCGTGTCCGATCAATACGATATTCCTGAAGCCCGCTATTTCCTCCGCCGTCTTCATGATCCCCTGGATGTCCGGTTCGAACCTGGCGAAGGTCGGAACCTCCGCCTTCCTTGTCTCCGCTATTAGGGCATCTATCATGGAGAGGTCAGGGTGGCCCAGATGCTCTATTTCGACCTTGAGCAGCTCATTCATCCAATCACCCCGCCGGGTTCCCCCGGGCCCCTGGAGCCGGGGGGGCCTTTCTTTGACGGAGCGCAGCTCAAGCATGCAAAACCCCTTTCATCCAGATGATCCCTGCATGCAGGCTTTCCACAGAGAATGCATGTCCTGAAGGCGGGTTTACCGCAGATGTGACAGGTTCCGGCCATCATGTTATCAGCTTCCAATGGACTATAATCCTCTAATATCTTTGGTCTCGCATCCGGGTATCCTCTTCTTTACTTCGAGAAAAACGTCCTTTCCGCAGAGCATGGAAGAAACGACAGGATATCTCTCCTTTATCTCCCCCACCATTCTGTCCGATATCCTTCGTATCTCATCCTGTGCATGACGATCGGACCTGAGCCTCACGAAGTGATAGAGCTCCCTGAGATTGAGCTTGAAGACAACCTTCCTCTTGTGGGCATTCGTCAGAACATAACAGGCCACCTCGCTTCCGTGAACCGCCTCTATTACGTGATAGAGGTCCCTGCTCCTTTTCATGATGTCCCAGTACCTCATTGTCAGGGCCGTGTTCTCCATGAAGACATCCGGGGTCTCCCAGAGGGAGGGGTTGTAACCCTGCGAGATAAGGGTTGCAAGGCGGTGCCTCTTCAGCTGGGCGAACCCTGATGCCGATATGTCGAAGTCGAAGGTCAGCTCCATGAGCTCGAAAGCCCGGGGGAGGGATGAGTGAACGGGATAGTTCCTGAACACCGGGAGAAGTATCTCCAGGAGCTCGCTGTCGCTAAGATTCCTTGCCATGCAGCGAGCTTCACCGAAGGTGAGGTCCGAGTTCTCGAAGATGAGTCCCGCCACAACCTCCGATTCGGGGTCCTCGCAGGATGTGGGCCTGTCGGAGCAGACGAGCCTTCTGTTGGGATTGAATGTCAGGACCCTCCCGCCTTTTTCATCCGTGGCGAACCTCGCCATGCCGTCGATGGCTTTACCGATCTCCCTTTCCGTGTCGTAAACGTGATCATTTCCTCTGGTATATTTGATCAGGGAAGGTGCGAGCGATCCGGTTGTATCCATGATCATCTTCGCGAATTCCTTCACCTCCATTAGAGGGTGCGCCATACCGTTCGCGATCATGTACTCGGTCTCACGAGCGTTGATGGTCAACCCCAGGTCCGTGGGGCAGGTCAGTCCGAGAACATACCTTGCCTGTTCAAGTAGCTTCTCACCATAGATCTTCCTGAACCTCTCATCGTTCACGACCTCATTATAGAGTTGAAACTTTTCACTCTCGAGCTCCATGACCTCCTCCTCGAGTTCACCACCCTTGAGCTCAGGGGGGACAATGAATGTCTTGTCTCCGAAGAATACATATCTCTGGGACCTCTCGGTGAATGAGGCCAGCCGGTGCCCCTCGATGAACTCCACCAGAAGCCTCGATGCATCCTCCACATCAATATTGAAGACCGCGTGCTCGGCTACGGAGCTGTGTCCCATCCTGTAAATGATCTTCTCGTTGGAGCTCCTGGCCTTTTCCACCTCCCTCACGGCTGCATCCCTGAGCTCGGGTACGGTCTTCGGGCTGTGGGATATCCGTGCATAGGCCGCGGATATGGTCTCGGGGGTTGCCGCCTCATCTTCCTTCCAGAATCTTCTGTCGATCGTTGCTCCAGCTAGAGTTATCTTCATTCCTGCTCCTCCAATCGTTTCTTCAATCTGTACAAGAGTTCCAGCGCCTGCAGGGGCGTCAGGTTGTTTGGGTCCAGGCCCCTTATCTCATCAAGGACCGGATCGTCCTCTCCGGGCGCAAGCATATCCTGTGTGGGGAAAAGGACCATCTGGACCGGACCCTTTCTACTCCTCCCGATCTCCGAGGGTACTGCGGGCTCCCCGGAGGCAATTGCCCGCGTCCTTCCCTCAAGAATGTCCTCCTTCTCTATCCTGTGCAGAAGCTCTCTCGCCCTCTCCACGACTTCGGTCGGTATCCCGGCAAGGTCCGCGACCTCGACACCGTAGGACCTCGAGGCAGGCCCTTTCTTCACTTTCCTGAGGAAAGTGATCCCGTTCCTGTCCTCCTTCACCGCCATGGAGAAGTTCACAACCCCGTCCAGGGCGCCCTCGAGGGATGTGAGATGATGATAGTGTGTGGCGAAGATCGTGTTCCCGCCTATCCGGTCCCTGTCGGAAATGTACTCCGTGACAGCCCAGGCAATGGCAAGCCCGTCGAAGGTCGACGTTCCCCTGCCGATCTCGTCGAGCAGTATCAGCGAGCGGTCCGTAGCGCTGTTGAGGATGTTTGCGAGCTCCAGCATCTCGACCATGAACGTTGATTGGCCCCTTGCGATATCGTCTGATGCCCCGACCCTTGTGAATATCCTGTCCACGAGGCCGATGCTCGCTTTCTCGGCCGGAACGAAGGATCCCATCTGGGCCATAATTGTTATCAGCCCCATCTGCCGCATGTATGTGGACTTTCCGGCCATGTTGGGGCCTGTAAGTATGATCAACCTGTTCTTTTCCCCGTCTAAATACAGGTCGTTGGGAACGAAACCCCATTCGACCCTGTCCTCTATGACAGGGTGCCTTGACCTTCGCAGGGAGATCCTGCGGGTTTCGTCCACCGATGGTCTAACGTAGTTCCTTCTGGATGCAACTTCCGCGAGGTCGTCAAGGACGTCGAGCTCGGCCAGTGTAGAGGCGGTGATCTGTATCTTTTCCCTCTCCAGGAGTATCCTCTGCACGATCTCCTCGAACAGGCTCGATTCGAGCTCGGCCATCCTTTCCTGTGAATTGAGAATTATGGATTCCCTTTCCTTCAGCTCGGGAGTTATGAACCTCTCGGCATTGACAAGTGTCTGCTTCCTGATGTAACCCTCCGGGACCAGATGGAGATTGGACCTCGTGACCTCAATGTAGTATCCGAAAACGTTGTTGTGCTTTACCTTGAGCGACCTGATGCCCGTTCTCTTCTTCTCATCCGCCTCGAAGCCCCTGAGCCACTTCTTCGAATCCCTTGACGCAGAAGATATCTCATCAAGCTCCGTGGAGTACCCCGAACGGATCACACCCCCCTCCTTGACCGAGAGAGGAGGCTCATCCACAATGGATTCCGAAATCAGCTCCACGACCCCGGACAGATCACCTATCCCGGATGATATCTTCTTCAAGGGAGGGCATCGACCAACGGTCTCCGAATCATCGAGTATGATCTGCAGGTCGGCTGCAGCTTCAAGGGAGTTTTTCAGGCTCACCAGGTCCCGTCCGGACGACCTTTTAAGGGTCATCCTCATCACGAGCCTTTCGAGGTCCGAGACCCTCTTCAGGGTTTCCTTTATGTCTGACCTGAGGAAGAGGTCGTTGAACAGGGCCTCGACGCAATCGAGCCTCCTATTGATCGCTTCCACATCCATCAGAGGCTGCTGCAGCCAGGATCTGAGAAGCCTCCCTCCCATGGCAGTCCTGGTGTGGTCCATTACCTCGAGAAGGGTCCCCTTCACCGATCCATCCCGTACTGACCTGATCACCTCGAGGTTCCGAAGGGTCGTGGAATCGAGGACCATGAACTCGCCTCCAGTGTAGGTTCTCACTCTCCGGATGTGGTCAAGCTCGCACATCTGGTTTTCCCTTGCATATGCAAGGACCGCACCGGCGCAGTTCTTCGCAAGCTCGAGGTCCGCAAGCCCCAGTCCATGCAGGTTCAGGACCTTGAAATGCTCCTTGAGGAGGTTTTCTGAATAGCTATCCATGAAATGATGGTCGGGGAAGGCCGTAATGGAGCAGCCTTCTCCAAGCTGGACCCTCAGCTCGTTCGAGAAATCCTTCCTCTCCGAGAGTGAGGAGGGTATGATTATCTCGGCCGGTGAGAACTTCATGAGTTCGGATATCAGGGTCTGGAAAGGGGCCCTGTCGGCGATCTCGGTGGCGAAGAAATCCCCCGTGGATATGTCGAGGTGTGCCAGTCCGTAGGAGGCTTTTGGAAGTACCACCCTCTCCTGGGACCGACCCTTCTCATCCGCCAGGGGAAGGTCGGTCTGGCTGTCGTCGGAGAGCTTTCTCACAAGGGCGGAGAGAAACGTGTTGCCCTTCTCATCGTGGCCTTCCGGAAGCAGCAGTGTTCCCGGTGTGACGATCTGGACCACCTCGCGCTTCACGAGACCCTTCGCCTTCTTAGGGTCCTCCACCTGCTCCGCGATGGCAACCTTGTATCCCTTTTTGACCATCTTCGGCAGGTAATTGTCAAGGGCATGATACGGTATGCCCGCAAGAGGGATCTTCCCACCGTAGGGACCCTTGTCACGGGCGGTCAGTGTGATGTCGAGCTCCCGGGATGCGATCTCCGCATCGTCGAAGAACATCTCGTAGAAATCTCCCATCCTGTAGAACAGTATCATATCCGGATACTGCTTCTTGATGGAGAAATACTGCCTCATCAGGGGGGTGAGGTCCTTCTCGTCTATCTCGGGGATCATATGCTCTTCAGGGTGATGGATGACAGGTTCTAAACCCTTTGCCTCTGACGCAAATAGTAGCAGGAATACGCAATAACTTTTTAACGGGGCCCTACATTGATACCACGAACCGGTGATGTCTGATGGTACGACGGACCACTGCCACGCTTGCCCTCCTGTCCCTGCTGTTTGTTTTTGCACCGATCATGCCTTCCATGACCTTCGAGGCTGAGGGGACGGATGATGTGTCCTCCGGAGCGGATGACATCATCGAGATCGATCTGGGGATCCCGGTTTTCGATCTGAATAACCTTTGGCTTGACGGAAGGTTCTGGAGCACGATCGGTCTTGTCGACGGCCTTCATCCCCCCACATCCGGCACACCCTCGGTCCCGGTGATCCAGCGCACCCTCAAGATGGACCGGGAGATCGTTGATGTGACCCTGTCAAGGGAAGGACCTGTCATGATCAGGCTACCAGGCAAGCTCCCGCCCTCTCCAACACCCCTGGTTCTGGACGCTTCAAGTGTCAACAAGGCATCGCCTCTTGAACCGGACTGGGACAGGTACGGGGATGGAACGGTCTACCCGGAAGAGCCCCTTCTCTGGACCAGGATCGGCTGGAGCTGGGAAGGGGAACAGAGGATCGGTCATTACTCCATATCCGCAAGTCCTTTCGATTACAACCCCTCGACGGACACACTGACAGCATACACCGACCTCAAGCTGACGGTCACCTTGGGCGACCCGGAGATCACCTCGGAGGATGAAACCACCAGATCCGGTACGAGGGCTTTCGATCTCCCGCCGCATGTTCAACAGGGCACCGAGCTACTCGTGATCTCGGCGGACAGCTTCCAGGACGATCTCTCCGCCTATGTTGAATGGAACAGGGAGAAGGGGACCTGTGTCTCCGTGGTTTCCATATCCCAGGTGGATGCACAGTTCCCGGACCTGGATAAAACGGGTTCGATCTGGCAGTACATACATGACACCTTCTTCGGAGACGAAAAGAACCTGAAATATGTCCTGCTTGCCGGAGAGGTTAGCCATGTACCTTCAAGGATGGTGAAGGACCTGGACCCCTACGGGTCCGAGCCCTCGACCCTTCCCGGAGATACCTACTTCGCATGTCTCGACGGCACCTACAGGAACTGGAACGCGGACGGGGATGCAAACTGGGGTGAGATGAATGACATCCAGGACTACTATCCCGAGGTTTTCGTTTCGAGAATATCGCTAGATTCGGAGACAGAAGCAAAAAAATGGTCGGACAAGGTAGTGAGATACGAAAAGGATGCCCCCGTGGGAAACTGGGCGGGGACCATGGCGTTCTTCGGCTCCACCACACATTATACAGACGACGGCCCCAAGCAGTCGGAATACCTCTGGTCCAAGCACGGCAGGTATGCATATTCCTCCATCGACAGATACTACAGCGACGGACCCACGAGAAGCTCCACCGGTGCATCGCTCCTGAACTTCAACAATGTCCAGACAGGTTTCGGCGAGGGTCTTTCAGCCGTCGTATACATGGGTCACGGCCTTGCCCAGTACTGGTCCGAGGGGACCCAGGAGAACTCAAAATACCTATACGACGCCAACGTGGCAGCCAACCTCGACCAGTCCCCGAGGATGCCGTTCATAACGGCGATGTCCTGCGAGACCAACTGGTTCGACGGCTCCGGTTGGGAAGCGATCTCTGAAGGTTTCACGGAAAACCCCAACGGGGGTGCGATAGCATACGTTGGAGCCTCCAGGACAACGGAGGGAGGGATCGGTTATGACACATACCTCCCCGGGGCTCCGGGGATACAGGAAGATGTGCTCCGGATGATGGCGAACGGTTACAGGACACCGGCGGAGATCTTCCACAGGGCAAAGGCGTACTACGTGGAGAATTTCATCAATTATTTTGCATCGAACCAGTTCGCCTACAACGCATGGATGGAGCACAATCTGCTGGGGCCCCCGGAGACCCCTCTCTGGATGAGCACCCCCAATACCTTCAATGTCGCATATTCCTTCGATGACGATCACTATACCAATTTCACGGTCCAGGTTCAAGACGGCTCAAACAATGCCGTTCAGAATGCCAGGGTCACCGTATATTCCGGGACCCTGGAACAGAGATCATATACCCACACCGACGCCCAGGGAAGGGCCGAAGTACCGTTCACGATCTCCCAGACAGCATATGCCAAGCTGACAGTGACGAAAGAGGACTTCAAGCCCTACCAGAAGGAGGTGCTTCTCAGAGACCAGACGCCCCCGGAGATCGAACCTCTCTGCGAGGTACCGAACCCCAACGGGGCCAACGGATGGTATGTGACCGACCCCGGACTAAGCCTTTCAAGCTCCGAACCGGCGGACATAAGCTACATCTGGAACGGGAGATACACCGAGAACTACAGGGGCGGAACCATGGAGGTTCCCGTCGGTGATAACACACTTGAATTCTGGGGGGAGGACGGCTCGGGCAATGAGGAGGATGTCCGGTCCTTCAGGGTGAAGTACGATCCGGATACACCAATGGCATCGATCACCTTGACCCCCGGGGAACCCGACGGAACCTCGGGCTGGTTCATAACCCAGCCTGTGGTGACCGTGGTTCTGGAACCCTCTCCCGGCTCCCCGCAAAGGGTCGACTACTGGTGGGACAGAGGTCAGAAGAAAGAATGCAACGGAACGATATACCCACCCCAGGGGGACAGCGAGCTTCACGTTCAGGCTGTTGATGAGGCGGGGAACAGGGGTCCGGAATTCATGTACGAGTTCAGTGTGGATTCCATCGTTCCTGTCACCGGTTACGACACCGGAGGTGTGGAGCCCAACGAAAGAGGCTGGTATACCGATCCGATGAGCATCACCCTCAGGTCCGACGACAGGAGGAGTTATACATACTACAGGTGGGGAAGCGAGGGTGAATGGAAAAAATACTCGAGCGAGCTGATCCCGCTTTCCGGGAACCACACCCTGTATTATTATTCCGAGGACGATCACGGCAACAGGGAGCAGATGAGAACATTTCAGGTCCCCTATGACATAATGGCACCCGAGGTGGAGATCTCAACCACACCCATGTCCCCGAACGGTGAATCAAACTGGTATGTCACAAAACCCAGGGTGGAGCTCGATGTCCTGTTCGAGAACAACGACTATGATATCTTCTACCAATTCGATGGCGAGGAGCTTGCCAGGTACATCTCCCCAATCGACATTCCGGAAGGCGAATGGAAGCTCTACTGCTTCGCGGAGGACGAGGCCGGGAACAGGGGAATGGTCCGTGAGACGGAGTTCAAGGTGGACCTGACCCCGGAGATGACCTCGAGTTACCAGGACCTGTCAACCAACGAGGAGGGGTGGTTCACTGAACTCCCCCAGATCATACTCACAACTTCGGAAGGTACCAGGATCTATTACAGCTGGGAAGGTTTGACCGGTTTCGAGCAGTACTTCGGTTCGCTCTATCCCCCGGGGGACGAGGGGGTGTTCCATCTCACCTACTACTCCGTTGATCGTGCGGGAAATGAGGAATCGAGGAAGATGCTCACCCTGCTCGTGGATACGACCGCACCGATCGTCTCCGTGGAGATGCCCAAGAGTGCGGGGGTGGAAGAAGAGATCGGCATAGACCTCAGCGGGACCACCGACGGTATAGGGGTTGAATCATATTTCGTGGATTACGGGGATGGAACGGATTCCGGATGGACGGTCAAACCGGTCCTCACCCACAAGTACACCGCAGGCGGAACCTACAAGGTCAGCGTCAAGGCAAGAGATGCTGCAGGTCATGAGAGCCCCGAGACCGTTATTGAATTGAGCATCGAGGAAGACCCGAGCGCCACGATGCTGGCTCTCGTATTAGGCGGCGGAGCGATAATACTCATCATCTTGATCGCCCTCGTTGTTGTTATCATCGTGAGGCCAAGGCACCATCACTACCCGCACCACGGGATACATCATCACCCCCTGCACCCCCTTGGACCGGGCTACGGACCGACCCTGCCTCAGGGGGCCCAACATGCCCTTCCTCCGCCTTCTCCGCAGCATACACAAAGAGCACCACAGCCCCCTCCGGGGCCTCCGGTCCGAAGATCCGTCCCCGGTCCTGCCAACGTTCCGCAACCCCCCAAGCGTCCGGAGATACCAAAGCCTCCGAGACCCCCGATCTAAATATAGGGCTCGTCCATGGGGGGAAAGCCCCATCTCTTTCTGAGCCTGATGTAGTCATCGAAGTTCCATACCTTCCTTATACCCCTGCCGTCATCACCCCTGAGGGTTCTAAGGACAGATCTTGCCCCGTTTATGAATAGCCTCTCCTTCTGCTCGGTTGTGATGCCAAAATCAAGGGTCCTTATCTCTTCCGTTGGTATCTCCATGAGCCGGCATATGCGGGTCGGGTAATCAACAAAGGACATCCTGCTCTGGCCATATCTCATCGTATCGAATACCGCGAGTCCGAAATGGAAAAGGTCGCCTGTGTCGTTCTGGCTCTTGAGACCCGATACCAGGCTCATACCGAAGGTGGGCCACCTAACATCCCTGGAGTCTGTACGGTCGAACATCTCGAGCGGCAGGTTCGATGCGAAAGCACCGTCGACTATCAGGGAACCCGACAGACGGTAGGGTGTGAAGAAGAACGGTACAGCCACGGACATCCTAACGGCTGCAGCGACCGGAAAGCTAGAGGGGCGGATATTGCCGTACCTGTCGAGGACAAGGTCCCGCGGCATTAAAAGCTCGCATGAATGGGTCACATCTGAGGCCATTATATTGAGCCTGGGGCCGTCATCCTTTGAAATTGCGGCCAGCATTCCCACCTCTTCCCGGGGGAGCCGCCCGAAGGTGTGGGCGTTCTTTCTTGCCAGCTGCTCCTCGATCCATTTCTGGAGCTTCTCTCCCTCGTACATTCCGTAGGAGGTGGAGACCGCCGCTATCCTGGCGATCCTTGGAAGTTTCTGGTCCCAGAAACCGTCCCTGAGCTCCATGAAGTTCACGTTGAAGAGCTCGTCCTGCAGCTCGTCAGAATCGAAACCGGCTGCAACAAGAGAAGCGGTCAGGGCTCCTGCGGAGGTTCCACCGAGCCTCTTGAATCTCACACCAAGCCTGTCAAAGGCCCATATTGCGCCAAGGTGGGCCACACCTTTGGCCCCCCCTCCGGAAAAAACCATGTCGCAAACGTTATCCTCATCGGGGCCCGATATCCTGAAATCCGGGTCCCCCTTGAGCTTCTCGAGACCTTGCTGGATGCTTTTCAGGTCCTCCCTTCCTCTTCGCGAGAAGGATCTCATTGGATGCCTCCTTAGACCATTTCACGTATCATATCACTACCATTTCATCGTTTCGATGACCGGCGTCTGCCCGATGTAGGGAGAGGCTCTCCTGACCATCAGGACCAGCAGTGAACCGTCCTCCTGGGAACCCATCACCAGTTCGTCATCCGCCTGGAGACCCAGGGACCTGAACCACTTTGTCAGCCCGCCGCCTATCCTGACTCCGCCGGTCTGGGAGATCATGCATTTGGACGTGAGGGACGCATCCTTCCTTATCCAGATCGTCACCTCTCCCTCGCTGATAAGATGTCCCTTTTCCTTCGGAATGTACAGGAAACCCTGTCTGATGGATGTTCTCGATATGGGTGATACTATGGTCCTCTCCTCGGGGAACTCCTCACGGGTAATGATCTCTTCCACCATTTGGGCCATGATCTCGGGTCCGGGAGGGACCGCCCCTTCGGACAAGGTTCTTGCGGGGGCCCTCACAACCGGTGAGAGGTCCTCCCTGAGAAGTGGCAGGATCGTTACGTTGTCGGGCCTGAATGTTTCCTTGACGACCTGCACGGTCCAGGGGTCAAGAAGAAAGAAGTACTTGAAATCAACCTTTTCCCCCTGGATCCTCTCCAGGTTCTTCCTCATGGCGTCGTGCTGACGACCGCCAAGGCCGCTCTTTCCATGCAGGCTCATGGTCCTTATCCTTGCCGACACCTTGATATCGTCGCCTCTCACTCCCTGGACGACCGATTCATCCGGCCTGTCAATGATCATCCATTCATCGATATCCCGGTGCCTGTTCTCGAGCTCGGACCTCGCAACGAAGAGCGATGTCGCCCTTATCCTCTCATCGAGGTCCTTCATAGAATCCTTCATCAAGAAGAGAAATGACAGCTGGTCTTTCATCTCCGTTGTTATCCTGTCTTCATCGGCCATTTATATCATCCTGCGCATGAAAGTCATATTCAATAAGGATTTCGGTCCCCTATGGATTGAATAATATTGAAAAACCCGTACATGTTCACCTTTTATTGCTGGCCAGTATAGATCTCTGAGAAAAAACACCGGAAAAAATTGAAACCTCAGACCTTCACGGGTCTGTTCCTTCTCCTCGAGAAGACGGAGATCTGCTCCTTCATGTACACCCTCATATCGTCCTCTCCTGCTAGGGTCCGTATGCCGGATCTCTCCTCGATCCATTCCGCCTGCTTCCTCGGGCCTTCCTTGAGGAATTTTTTACCCATGTGGGTGAGGATCACAAGCTCCGGTTTGATGCTCTCTGCCATCACCGCCGCATCCTCAGTGGATAGATGAAAAGGTATCCTTGCCTGAAGAGGACGGGTCACGGCAAGGATCAGAAGTCTCGAGCCCTTATGGGAGGCCGTGACTTCTTCCCTGAGCTCCGTGTCTGCAACATAGGAGACCTCTCCGTCCCGAGTGGAAAGCCTGAAGCCCACAGCGTCCGGGTCCGAGTGGAGGGCCGGAGTGGCCAGACCCTGCAGGTGCCCCACATGGAAGGTATCACCGCTTTTCACGGTGACCACCCGGTGTATCTTGGACAGGTGGTACCTGGATATGGCCGGTCCGATCTTATCCCTGCCCCGGGTCACGGAGTGGGCGGCTATGAGGAAACCATGCTGACCCCTGCGGCCGGTGTTTATCCCCTCGATGAGGGTCTCGGCGTTTGCATAATGGTCAGGATGACAGTGCGTTATCATCAGACCATGGGTATTCGTCGGGTCGATCCGGTTCCTTCTGAGCGCGTGAAGGGCCCCCGGACCCGGGTCGATATGGACCTTGTAGCCGTCTTCGAGATATATTCCTCCGGTGGATCTTTCCTGGGTAAGAGTGACGAACCGGCCCCCCCCTGTGCCAAGGAAGGTCAACCTCGTCATGATGACCGAACATGTAACACTTCGTTTAATAATGTATCTAGGTTTCCACGAGCGTGACGCAACTGATGACCCCGGGACATTTAAAGGTTATAAATAACGACGTTGCATTCCGTGAGCAGGGAGACAAGGTCATGGCAGAAGCCATGTACCGCAATCATGTCCCTGACACGCACGATCGAAAATGAAATGGAGGAAAGACACATGTTGAGCAAATGGAACAGGATACTGCTCGCCGTCATGGTCGTCTTCGTTCTCGCCATGCCCATCGGGCTGGTGGGAGCCGCCAATGAAGACCGAACGGTGGATGATAACAATTCCACCGACGAGATCTTCAACGTCGATGAAGATGAGATCACGGTGACCAAGATCGATTCACAGACCATGGGTACGATACTCGGAGACATCGACCTGGAAGACGACCTCGGCCTTGTTAGGGAGAGGGAGAACCTGGTCGGAACCCAGTTCGATACCTCAAAGCTGGCGACTGCAAAGAACCTGAACCCGCTCGGGCTCCAGAGGGTTGATTCCTACAAACCCAGCATCAACGAGAAACCGCCCACCAGGGCCGATGATAACGAGGTTGATGAGGGAGATCCCTGGAACGGCTCAAGGTTCACCAACTGGGGAGAACAGGTCACGGGAGACCTCACATGGTCCAATATCCAGGCAAATGTTGACGGAATAGACTGGTACCAGCTGGACCTCCACAACAACGTCAATCCCCAGGCCAACGGACTTGTAAACAACGTCAGTATCACCCTGGACGATTACTCCAGCGCTGATTCGCTCTACGAGTATGCCGAGGATTGGACCGATCCTCAGAACGTTGTTCTCGTGGACGATTACGGAGATTTCATAACATTCTTCGCCGTATATTATGATCCCTTCACCGGCCTGAACTTTTTAGGCGGCAAGGATTTCTTCTACGACGATGGCGATCCCGATGGATGGAGCCCGGCCGAGAACTGGACGATGAACTTCGTCACACCGTTGAATGCAGAGGGAACCGATGATCCCGATGGTTTCGGCGGAACCTTCACCGAGGCCGGTTTCATCTATGTCGGATTGACCTTCGGTTATTACATAGCAAACAGCGCCCCTGCGACAAGGGATGGATTCCAGACCGATTATACCTTCACCATCGACCGGACCACACAGCCCAACGATGTCGGCCCGAGCGATTGGAAGAATGCGACAACCCCCAGGACCGGCACCTACAGGATCGACTCGTTCGACAATCCCGTAGACTGGTACCAGTTCACGGGATCGGACACTACCAAGCTCTGGAACTTCTCCCTCAGCATAAACTGGACCAATCTCAACGGCGGTTCGACAAGCCAGATGATATATGACAACTGGCTATATGTCTACTTCCTCACAAGGAACGACGGTAGGGACGATATCTGGGGAACGGCCGATGACGGGTTCACGGGATTCATGTTCCATTTCACGTATTTCGGAATAGGCTCCGGCGGCATCTTTCCGGCCAACGGCCAGCTCCCGCTGAGACTCGGGGGCATAGGGCTAAAGAACAATTTCACCGACGCGCCAGCATCCCATCGGGTCGCATACGTTGGATTCATCGAGGAACCCCAGGAGTTCTCCTACCAGGGGAGCACCATTACGGGACAGTTCTATCCGGGCTGGAGAGCCTGGTCCGAGATCAACTTCCAGACAACCATCGGGGAATACGAGGACAACGAGGCTCCGGAGATCTCGGATGTCGAGCTCGTCTCGGATTTCGAGCAGGACCCAACAGGCGGTTACTATGATACGGAGTTCACGCTCTTCGTAACATACACGGATCCCGATGACGATCCTCCTCGCATCATAAATGTTTTCATCGACAAGGATACACCCTACCAGAGACAGGCTGATGTTTCGAAGACCCCCACGGACGTGTTCGATCAGGACTATACCGATGGGAAGAGATACAAGCTCGAGATCCTCGGAGAGGACCTTACGGACGATCCCTTCCCGCATACCATCCACGTGAACGCAACGGACCTGGTCCTGGAAAGGGAGCTCAGAGGAGCAAAGGACTCGTTGATGTACAATTTCGAGGACGGTATCAGGGTCTGGGACGATGAACCCGTGGAGATCAACCAGAACTGGCAGGGGATCGACGAGATGAGAGAGGATGACCCAACGACCTACTTCGCCCTTGAGGGTATCGAGGGCATGTTCAAGGACCCCGAGAACGCCTTCACCACATTCTCCATCTGGAACACGAGCTCCGAGGACTGGGACAGCGATCTCGACACGGAGCTACTCCACGTGGACGTCGAGGAGTTCGAGGGTATCTGGCAGTTCGCGGTTACACCGAAACACAACATGCACGGCTCCGAGAAGGTCACCTTCAGGGCCTGGGACGATCACTCCTGGGCGAACAGGTCGACGACGATCATCATAAGACCCGCGAACGATCCGCCCCGGGTTTTCGAGCTCGAGATAGACGGCAATACCTATGCGGTCGACAACGTCGACCCGCTCAGGCCAATTATCCATCTCGAGGACCAGGTGGAGATCAAGGAGGATGAGGAGTTCACCTTCACCATCGTTGCCGAGGATACGGACCTGGAGGATGAGAGAACCCAGCTCGAGTATAGCTACATGAGGGCCCCGCTCTCCTCGGATTGGGACGAGGACCCGGAGGTAGGCTACAACACCGGTGTGGTATCCTTCACCCCCACAAACAACGACGTCAGGGCCGGGAACGACAAGATGGTGTTCACCATCGACGACCACGGCGAGGACGGGGATATAAAGCTCGAGGTATATCTCGAGATCACCAATGTCAATGACGACCCCAGTATCATGATACCCACCACTACCGCAAGGACGTGGAAGCAGTTCTCGAGGATATCGATCCGGCCCATCGCCTCCGATGAGGACAAGAACGACCAGGTCACCTTCTCCGTGAACTTCGAGGAAGAGATCGGGAGCGAATACGATCCGCTTGCCGACCAGCTGCCTTACATGGACGTGACAAAGGGTATAGACTGGGACATCAACCCGACAACGGGAGATTTCTGGTTCAAGCTCGACGACCAGAACATATGGAAGACCTCCACCGGCATGGTGAAGAGCCAGGAGATAGTGCTGGTATTCCAGGCCGAGGACAAAGCAGGAGGAACCGCCACCGCTTTCATCAACCTGGTGCTAAACGATGAGAATGAGGAGCCGCCCAAGCCGTCAGAGATCAAGATCAACCCCACAAATCCCAAGGCCAAGGAGCCCGTCAACATGTGGGTTGATGCGGTCCAGGATCCCGACGGTGACAGACTTTCATACAAATGGGACTTCGGTGACGGGTCCACCGGGGAGGGTGTCAATGTCAACCACACCTATATCACAAAGGGCTGGAAGACGGTCCAGATGTGGGTCGAGGACGGACAGTTCGCCACCGAGAAGATCTCCATAAGGGTCGAGGTCCTCGAGGAGACAATAGTCGATGATGATGATGACGACGACACCGGGGTCGATGATGATGTCCAAAGTGACGGATCTGAAAACGACATGACAATGATAATCATAATTGTGGTTGTCATCGTGCTGGTGGTCATCATCGTGCTCGTGCTCCTCTTCGTCCTGTTGAGGAAGAAGCCCGCACCTGCAGCCCAGATGTATCCCGGCTACGACCAGCAGATGCTCGGAGCATACGGACAGCAGGGGCTTCCCCCGGGCCAGGTAGGACAGCTCCCCCCGCAGGAGAACCCCGAGCTTCCACCGGCGGAGGGATATGAACAGCAGACCGATAACCTCCCGCCGGCCACCGGCGAGATGGGAGAACAGGCACCGGCAGCTGCTTTCGAGGCACCCGCTGCACAGCCGGAGATGGCAGGTCAGCCAGAGCCGCCTGCAGGCAACGCCTGTCCGAGCTGCGGTTCCCCCGTGGACCCGACATGGTTCCTCTGCCCCAACTGCAAGTCGCCTCTCCAGTAATTGATGGATCAGGGCGACAACAGGGCGTTCCCCTCCGGGAGCGCCCTTTTTTTTATTTTCGGTTGAAGCAGGCTTCAACCGATCTTTTAACCCCCACCCCGATCTTAATAAAATTAAGTGAATGGAATATCGAAATCTTGTCCAAGTGATAATGAAGGCCAGGTCCGGCCAACCCTGCAAAATATCGGAGCAACTCATCTTCAATTGGGTATTACCCTTCCGACAACGGTCGTGCCGGATACTTTCTCTATCCGGACCTTGACAACGCTTCCCTTGGCCACTCCGGGAACGTAGATAACGTACCTGTCCATCTTCGCAAGCCCGTCACCCATCCTGCCCACGTCCTGGATCATGACCTCGAGTTCATCTCCGGGGAGAAGTTTCTTGTTCTGCTCCTTTGCGGTGAGTCCCTTCTTGACCTTTACAGGCCTCTTTGCACCGCATGCCATGCATTCAACGACCGAGGTGCGCCCTTCCTTTATGAGATGCGTATCGGGTTTTCCGCACTCCCCGCATATTACATAGGTGTTGACATACTCATCGAGCTTGTTCTTCAATTTGTCCATGGAGATAACCGATTTGAAGATCAGCCTTCTACCGTCCCTGGAACCTGCAGAACCTAGGACCCGCAGGATATAACCGATCAGGTGGTCCGGATCCCTGCGGATCGAATCCACCACGTCCTGGAAATTCTTCCAGACAGTGGTCCTTCCCTCCCACATAAGCTCCACTTCCGGAAGCACCCACCTCTCCTCGGTGTTCTCGGCCTCGGCGGGCATGGACTCGTGTGCCCTGTCCAGAAGGGTCTCGTAGTCAAACTCATCGGTCATATCGACACCCGTTATCGGGCTCCCATGGGGAGGGCCGTATATAAATTCATGGTCACGAACCTGGAGACTCACATCACCTCGGGGGCGGTTATCCCGAGAGTTTCGAGCCCCGTTCTCAGCACGTTCCTCGCAACCGTCACCAGAGCGAGCCTTGCCATCATCCTTTTCCGGTCCTTCTCGTTCAGTACGGGGCAGTCCCGGTAGAAATCATTGAAACTGGATGACAGCTCCACCAGGTACTGGGGGATCAAATGTATCTTCCTTTCCCTGGCGGATCGGTCAACCACCAGGGGGAAACCGGCCATTTTCTTCACGAGGTCCTTCTCTGCCCCCTCCACGAGCATGGTCCAATCCATCTCCCCCTCTACCCGGGACCCGTGGTTCCTGAGTATCGAGCAGGCCCTTGCATGGGAATACTGCACGAACGGAGCGGTCGCTCCCTCGAAATTCAGAGCCTCTTCCCACCTGAACACGATCTTCTTCTCGGGCTGTACCCTCACCATGTTGAACCTCAATGCCCCTATTCCGACGATATGTGCGATCTCATCGAGTTCGGATCTGCCGAGATCATCCCTTCTTCTCTCAACCTCTTCCCGGGCCCTTTCCACGGCCTCGTCAAGAAGGTCGTCGAGGAACACCACCCTGTTCCTTCTCGTGGACATCTTTCCCTCGGGAAGTGATACGAAGGAGTAGAAAACCACCTCGGGCCTCTTCCCAACACCCAGTTCGTCAAGTGCGAGGTCCAGCATCAGGGATTGATACCGGTGGTCCTCCCCGAGAATGTTTATGGCGATGTCGCAGTCCTCGAGCTTCCACCGATGGTAGGCAAGGTCCCTCGTTGTATACAGGGCGGATCCATCGGACCTCGTGAATACGAAACGCCTCTTGTAATTGTCATCGTCACCCCCCTTGATAAGGTTCGAGAGGTCCAGGAAAAGGGCCCCGTCCTCTTCCCTGCAGAGCGGACTCTTCTTCAGCTCCTCGATGACATCCCATAGCGAGTGGTCCTCGACCACCCTTGATTCGTAGAGGAAGCTGTCAAGGGACACACCCATCCTTGCAAGGGAATCCACCATCCCCAGGAGTACACCCATGCATGCTTCCTTGATCTCGAATGCCCTTACCTCGCCCGTTCCTTCGGGGGAAATGACTCGGTTCCAATCCTTTTCCTTCACTGCTTCCTCGTAGTTCCTGAGAAGGGCTCCGATCTGACCCTCCACTTCCGGTCTCTCCTCCATCATGGAGTTTGCGGCCTGGTAGTACCTGACAAGTTGATGATCGGTCTTGTCCCTGCCCGCTTCCGGAAGGTCGGCCCCGTCGATGTTCTTCATGCCCCAAACCAGTATCATTACCTGTTTTCCCATGTCGTTGACCCAGTACTGGGCCTCGACATCATTGCCAGCCAGTCTCAGCAGTCTGACCAGTGTGTCACCGATCACGGGATTCCTTGCCCGCCCGACATGAAAGGGACCGTTCGGATTTGCGGAGGTATGCTCCACGACCACCCTGACGCCGGTGGGTTCACCGGAACCCAGGGTGTCCCTCATTGACCATATGTATTCCGCGGTTTCCGTCGTGAACCTGTCCCTCTGGAATATGCAGTTGAGATAGCCTCCCGAGGCCTCAAGTGACCATCTTCCATCCTCCCCCATGGCCTCGCTGATCATCTCTGCTATTTCCATGGGGGGCTTCCCGACCTCCCTGACCAGGGAGAAAACCACGAGACATAGATCAGACTGGCCTGACCTGGGCTTCTCGATGATGGGGGCGGCCCTGAAACCGAGGATGTCGAAGGCCTTCCGGACCGAGTTTTCGAACGCTTCCTCGTACGAGATAAGAGGGTTTTCCTGGTCCATGTGGTGGTGTAGATTGAACACCGTTTTAACATTTGCTGAAGCTCCTTCCCCTCGGAAACTATTTCTATTGATGGGCAAATCGGGAACGGCGGAAGTTGATCTCAGATGGCAGGGAACCCGGTGGAGCCTTTTCCACAGGAGGATATGGTCTTCAGGCTGAGGGCCAAAATGGAGGACCACTCGTACACTCATGTGAAGGAAGGGGGCCAGGGGCTTCTGGCTTTCAGGGTTCCCGGAGATTCCATCGATCTTCTCAGGTCGCTTGAATACCTCTCCGAATTCCTCGATGCCTCGGTCCTCGAGGAAGTCGAGAAGGTCCTTATCATATCGGACAGGGAGTACGAGGTCACACCCGGTGCAGTAATGGCCCCCAAGATGGAAACAAAGAGAAAGGATGATGAAAGGGTCTACAATGAGCTGAAGGATAAGCTGCATCGGAAGCTCGAACCAATAGTGTTCACAGAAGAGAACGACATACTCGAACTCTACAGGACAGCCATAAGGATGGAAGGTTCCTTGAACAGAACCGACAGCTCCGTTGGACTCGATCTCATAAAGGTCGATCTACCGAAGGAGGGTGACGTGATCTACCTGGTCTTCGACGACGGTTACAGGAAGCTGAGCAGGGCGACATTCGAGAAGATCATCGACCGGTCCATGGAAGGCCTTCGCCAGGGCCCCGCCCTTGCAAAAGACCCGGTCCAGAAGCATATGGAAAAGCAATCCGCCTTCGGAGGGATGTCGAAGAGACCGGGTCCTTCGATGAAAAGGGCACCGGATATATCGAATGAACATTCCGTCTCCGGAAATACACTGGAAATCGGCACTCATCATCACGACGACCCCAAAGTGCTGCTGAGGGAATTCTCCAGGAAACTGGTCCAGCTTGGTTACAGAAAGGACAACATGTTCTCAAGGCCCGATGTGGACCAGCTTTTCTTCGCCGGGCTGTCCGGTCCCGCTCTTTTCATCAAGGTCCTGAAGGACACGACCGAACTTGGATCGTTCCTTCGGGTCCTAGAGCACAGGAAGGATGCCCTCGGTATCCTTATAACCAGGACCTGGGACCCCGTTATGGAGGGCATATCCAGGATCAGGGGCTTCATCTATCTTGACTGGGATCGCGCCTGGAGGGCGGACGAGGTGGTCCGGGCCGTAATAAAGGAGGGAGAAAATTGACGAGGATCCCCATCGGATGCGGCTCCCTTGACCGCATCCTGGGCGGCGGTATAGAGAGCTCGGCCATAACCCAGCTCTACGGGGAAGGCGGGTCCGGGAAGACCAACATCTGCCTGCAGCTCACCAGGAATGTGATAAGAGAGGGGCAGAAGGTGATCTACATTGATACCGAAGGGGTATCCATGGACAGGTTTTGCCAGATATGCGGGGGGGAGAACGAGTACCGGGACCTTTCAAGAGAGGTCCTCTTCTTCCAGCCCATGAACAATTCCCAACTTCAGGATGCCATCTCCAGCACCGTCAAGCTTGCAGGAAAGGACCTGCACATAGGATTGGTGGTCCTTGATTCTGCAACGGTCTTCTACCGGATGTCCTTTGGGAACAAGAGGGACGAGGAGAACCGGCGGGACATCGCGAACGTTATCCTCGAGCTGATGGGAATATCCCGGAAGCAGGATATCCCGGTACTCATCACGACACAGGTCTACCAGAGTACGGGGCCCGGAGATGTCCGACCCATCGGTGGCCACTCGCTCGCCCACAACTGCAAGGTAATAATCAGACTTGAAAAGGTGGGGGAATGCGGTTTCCGCAAAGGGGTCGTGACCAAGCACAGGTCAATGCCCACCGGTGACCCGGCGTTTTTCAAACTTACAGGAGAAGGCCTTGAAGACCTCGAGGAAGAGGAGATGGAACTGGTCCAGTTCCGTGAAGAGAGGCAGATCAGAGTTTAATTGGCTTTTTTTCCGTTAATTAAGGATTTGGTCTCAGATTTTTATTTGATATTGACCACATAAACCCTTATAAACCCAGTACAGGGTACTTGGAAACAGGCAAATCCCATTCCCCCGGGAGGCAATAGAATGTCGAATTTTGGAAATATTGGAGTTGACAGAAAAATAATGGCTTTGATCCTTGTCGTATCGTTGCTTGGAACCGGACTGGTCCTGTTTCCCGGCAACGCTTCCGCCGCCACGGTTTCCGGCGGAACACTGGTGAACGACAAACCTGGAAGGACCTACACCGGCGGATGGTGGGCCTGGGGTACATCGGATATACTTCAGTTCAAGGTTCCCACGAAGACGAATCACTACACGGCACTCGCCCTCGTCAACAAGGCAACCGGTGAGGACTTTGACCTGTTCCTCTACACCGACTACGATATGACAAACTCCGTGGCATCATCCACGAGGGGTTCGGACGAGATCGACCTGGTGATATCCGACGGACACACCTACAGCGGAGGATACCAGTTTGCCAAGGTGATCAAGTTCAACGGTGCCAACTGGGATTCGGGTATAAGGATCGAGTCCGATTACCACTGCGTGGCTGACGATCTATATGGAACCGACACGGATACGAACGGATATCTCCAGGTCGGAAGTTACAGGTATTCCAAATTCGAGACAACGGTAAGCAACGATTATTCCGGAACACTGAGAGGAGATACACCCCTTGTCAATATGTACGACGTTTATCTGGACGCTGGCGGGGAGTATGATTTTTCCATAGATTCGGTGCCTCCGGGAATGCGCCTTTCGATGTATCTGTTCAAAGGCTCCGGCAATTTCGACGATGCCCTGATCTCCGATTCGGCCACCTCCGCAGGTGGCTCGCTCTCCTTCTCTTACTCTCCTGAAGCCAGCGGATATTACGGACTCTGCGTTATCGATGACAACGCTTACTCCACAACGGGCGATACCTACAGGATCCTCATCTCCTCCGATTTCGAGATGAGGGCCTCGCCCCTGAGCAAACTCATTGCTCCGGGGATGAACACATCCTTCACCTTCGATATCGAATCCCTCGGCGTCACCGAGGATATCGATCTTCACTACAGGTGGAGCTCCGGGTCGGGCAACATCTCGACACCGTCTGGCGCAACCGCCCGGCTGAACCGAGCAGAGGTCACACCGGGCGGGGTCGGAACCGAAACGGTCTACCTGAATGTATCGACAACCTCATCGATGTCGGCCGGAACCTACTATCTGACGGTATACGGGAATGATACGGGAGTTAACGGCAAGACCCATTATGCCACAGTTACCCTCAGGGTATCGACCAATCCGGATTATTTCCTGACCTCGGAACCGGATCTCAGGGTGGTCTCGCCTTCCGCCCCTGCGGTATATCAGATCAGGATGGATACAATTAACAGCTTCTCATCCACTGTCAGCCTGACCGCCAGTGCATCACCGTCTTCCGGCAGCTTCTCCTTCAGCTTCTCACCTTCCTCGCTGACCTCAACGAGCTCCAGATCGAACCTGACAGTGACCACAACATCGGCCACTCCCGTCGGCACCTACTCCATAATGATAAGAGGGGCCAACACCACAACCTCGAGATATGCCAATACCACCCTTCGGATCAAGGAGCCGATATCCATAGATGTGATCTCGCCAAACATCGACGAGATCGTCTCGGGGGTATACGGTTTCAAGGCAACCGCAGGGACGCCGGCTGATACACGGTCGGTGAAGATCTCATTCACCGGCAAGATGGCGAACGCCGGAACCCTGAACATGTACTACAATTCGGCCACGGGTTTCTGGGAGAGGAGCATCAATACCTATTCATTCCTTGACGGACCCTGCGCACTGAACATAACCGCGGAGGATTACGGGGGAGGACTGACCAGGTTCGGGCCGGTGAACTTCACGCTTTCGAATTCCGCACCGAACCCCATAATCAATACCCCCCTTGACCGCTCATACGTTACCGGAACCGCTATGCCAATCTCGGTCAACACAACCTCACATGTGACATCCGTAAGGTTCAGGGTCGATCAGAACGCATGGATACCGCTCTCGAGGAACAGCAACACTTGGACCGGGACCTGGGACACGACCCAGATAACCGACGGCGACCATACGCTTACCATAGATGCAAAGGACACGGCGGGATTGACCGGCGAGAACTCGATAACCATATTCGTTGACAACAACAAACCCACCTGCAACATCAACTCCCCCATAGACGGACAGTATATCGAGGGCTCGTACACGTTCAGGGTCGTGGCCACCGATACGGTAGGGGTCAACCACGTTGATATCAATATCTTCGGGGCGAACATAACCCTCCCGTTCAATCCGATCACATCATCCTACGAGTACACCGTCACGACATCGACAAAACCGGATGGTGTCTACAGGGTCTATGCCATGGCATACGATAACGTCAACCAATCGAGGAAGAGCACGGAGGTCCGGTTCTATATCGACAACAACGATCCGTCCCTCAACATCGTGAGACCCATAGACGAGGAGATCATCGGAGGGGATTACACGATCACAGTGAATTCGGCGGACACATTCCTCAACTCCGTGAAGTATCGTATCGACTCCGGGGGATGGAGGAATTTTTCCGGGTCGGAACCTGACTGGACATATGTATTCAACACATCCGCCCTCAACGACGGGAAGCATATCCTCACGGTGAGAAGCACGGATAACATGTCACACGTGACCGAACAGGCCATTGACTTCATTGTCGATAACACAAACCCGACATGTTCCGTCGTGTCACCTTTCACGGGGCAGTTCCTGGAGAGCGTATACACGTTCAAGGTCTCGGCATCGGACACTGTCGGTATCGACAGGGTAACGATAGACGTATTCTCTGACAATGTGCAGACATCCCTGAACAGGCAGACGGGTTATTACGAGTATCAGCTGAACACCCTGACGGTCAAGGATGGCACCTACTCCATCGTTGCCTCGGCATACGATCTGAGCGGTAAAATGACAAGCTCCCAGAACATCAGCTTCAGGGTCGACAACAACGCCCCCGTTCTCCGGATACTCTACCCGCTTGACAGGGACTTCATGTTCGGCCATGCTGACATGAAGGTGAACGTCACCGATGTTTTCCTCGACCGGGTGGAGTATGACATCGATGGCTCTGGATGGGTCCCCATCAACACGACCCTGAACACAACGATTTACAGTGACGGAGACCATACGATCCATTTCAGGGCGTTCGACCGGGCCGGACAAATGACCCAGACCTCTTCAGAGGTGATAATTGATAACACGAACCCCTACGGCGCGATATCCGACCCTGTGAAGAGTCAGTTCATCGAGGGGGTGGGACTTTTCCGCGTGGTCGCCTCCGATATAGTGGGTGTGGACACCGTGAAGATAGAGGTGTTCGGCGAGGTCCTAGACATGAACTACAACGCCGGAACGGGCTTCTTCGAATACAGGACCGATACCCGACTCATTCCGGACGGCACCTACTTCATGAACGTTACCGTGACCGATCTATCGGGAAAGGAGATACTTCTCGGGCCCCTGGAGTTCAATATCGACAACCACTATCCCGAACTTGTTGTCAAGGAGCTCGTGGACGGGGACATCCTTGAGGGATATTATCATCTCAACGCAACCGCCGGGGACATCTTCCTGACAAGTGTTGAATACGAGGTGGATGCGACGGGATGGGTGAACATCTCGACACCTCTCAACACCACCAGGTACGGAGATGGAACCCACATGATCAAGGTCAGGGCAGTGGACGGTTCCGGAAAATCCACCATGTTCGATTTTGAGGTTCTCATAGACAATCTTGCACCGGTCTGCACCATCAACTCCCCGGTTGAGGGGGAGTTCATCGAGGGAACCATTGTTGTGAGGGTCACCGCTTTCGATCAGGTGAAGGTTGATCATGTCATGGTGAAGGTCTACAACATCGAGGCAAGGGTCCCATATAACGCCCAGACCGGATACTACGAATACACATCGAACACCATCACATGGGGCACGGGAGAGGATGGTGTGAGGAACGTAACTGCTACCGCATACGATCTAACAGGCAAGTCATACACCTTCGGACCCGTCAACTTCAAGGTGGATAACAGGCCCCCCACCATCGACATCAACTCACCCCAGGAAGGAGAGGTGGTTTCCGGTCTTTTCGAATTCGACGTGAAAAACGGGGATGTGTTCAAGAAAGGAACGGAATACAACATAGACGGGGCTTCCTGGCAGCCCGTATCCATTCCCTGGAACACGAACCTTGTGCCGGACGGACTCCACGAGGTGACCATCAGGGCCACCGACCTGGCCGGGCACATCACCATAGAGACGCTCCACGTCTATGTGGACAACAACGCACCCGAGGTCAACATCGCAAGCCCCAACGAGAACGAATTCGTCGACAATACATACACGTTCCGTGTCTCTGCCTCGGACCAGGTGGGTATAACAAGGGTTATAATGAGGATCGGTACCGAAACACGGATCATGTCCTTCAACACCCAGTCCGGATATTATGAATATCTTCTGGATACAAGGACAATGGAGGATGGAACCTATGTCATCAACGCAACCGCCACGGATGTGGCGGGAAGGGCCGTTACCACCAGGAACCTCCAGTTCCGCGTGGATAACAAAGCACCCGAACTCATCGTGGAATCCCCTGTCAAGGACCAGCTCATCAAGGGACTCTTCGTTGTAAGAGCAAGAACAAATGACATGTTCCCGGGCATGGTCAGATATGCCATCGATGGGACCACATGGTACGATGTGACAACACCCTGGAATTCCACCTCGGTAATAGACGGGGCCCATACCATCACCATAAGGACGGAGGATCAGGCCGGGCATGCCACGGTGTTCAATGTCAACGTCATCGTGGACAATACCGCCCCCGTGATATCCCAGGCATCGATAACACCGGGCCAGATACTGTCGGGACCGAGAACCCTGCGCTTCTATGCATATGATTCCATCGGGATCTCACAGCTGATGCTGTCCATCGATGGCTCATCACCCTTCGAGATCTATCAGGGAGAGGGAGACCTCTACTACGAATACCTCCTCGATACCCGGATACTCTCCGACGGAGACCACTCCCTCGAGATTTCAGCCTACGACAGGGCCGGGAACCAGAAGAGTGCCACCTATGGTATCAAGGTGGATAACAGCGGACCCTCGATATCCCTGGACTACTACTGGATAAGAGATAACGAGGAGATACGGATCGGGGATGTAAAGGAGGGGACATCGGTCGTCTTCAAGGCCACCATCATAGACCCATCCGGAGTGGCAACGGTGATGATAAACATCGATTCTACCGGATGGAGGGAGATGACACCTGACTCGAACGATTCGAACCCGAACACCTATGTACTTTTCTGGCCCACATCGGGAGCAGACGGCGGGGCCCATGTCTTCCAGATAAGGACCGCTGACAGGCTCGGGAACGAGGCCACGACCTCGGGACTCATAAACGTCAAGGAATACGAGGAGAAGACCACCTTCATCGAGCATTTCAAGAACGCTCTTCCGGTGATCTGGTTCATCCTCTTCCTCCTTCTCCTGATAGCGATCGGACTTCTCGCTTATTTCGGGATACTCACAAAATGGGCCAGAGGTGAGGGCAGGGAGAAAAAGGAAAAGCCAGCAGACAGCGAACAGACCCTGGAGCCAAGGGAGAAGCAAAAGAGAAGGAATCCCTTCATGAAAAAGAAGGTCGGAGAGGGGGACAGGGTTGAGAACTGGGACGACGAGGTCGTTAATAACTGAAGGGGATCAAGAACTGTCCGGACGGTCCCTTTCGGTCCGTCCGGGCCCCATTTAACCGTAACGGTCCATGATATCAAAGATCGCCAAATACCAAAAACGGATATCATTGCGGCAGGCATTGAACATGGCAGGTTCAATGTTAAAGGCAAATCCATATTTATCCCCGTAATAACATACGGGTTCAAGGGGAAATGAAAACCGATCCTATGGAGGGAAAAGCATGAGGAATTTGAAAGGGAAGGCCAAGGGCTATTGTTACGGAGGAAAGAGATTATTGATCATCTTCTCGGCAGTACTTCTGCTCGGAACCATGCTGGCATACATACCGGAAGAGGTCAGCGCCGAAACACGGCCGGGTGGAACACTGAAGAACGATCAACCGGCGAGAGTTTACACCACTGGCTGGTGGTGGAGCACCATACCCGATGATCTGCAGTTCAAGATACCCACAAAGACCAATTACTACACGGCAGTGGCCATCGACAACAGGGCATCCGGTGAGGATTTCGACCTGTTCGCATACAACGATTACGAGATGAGCCAGACCATTGCCTCCTCTACGAAGGGCAGCGATGTGATCGATTTCGTGGTGATCGACGGACACACATATACGGGGAATTACAAATATGCCAACGTCATCAAGTTCACCGGTCAGGATTGGACGGATGGTGTAAGGATCGAATCCGACTATCATTCGGTGGCAGCGGACCTGTACGGGTCCGATCCCGATGCCAACGGACCTCTCCAGGTGGGTGAGAGGAGGTACTCAATGTTCGAGAACCACGGGACAGCAACCTATGACGGCACCCTGAGAGGAGAGCTGCCCCTCGTTAACATGTACGATATCTATCTGGACGCCGGGGGTGTCTATGATTTCGACATATATTCCGTCCCCGCCGGTGAGAGGCTCTCGATGTACCTGTTCAAGGGCTCCGGAAATTCGGACGATGCCCTTGCCTCGGATTCCGCGACCGCTTCCGGGGGTTCGGTGAGCTTCAGCTACCAATCTGAAGCCTCCGGTTACTACGGACTCTGCGTCATAGACGAGAACCAGGGATCCTCGAGTTCCGACAATTACACGGTTCTGATCACGTCCGATTTCACTATAGGTTCCGACCCCCCCTCAAAATTGATCGCTCCGGGAATGAACGCATCCTACAGGATAGATGTGGAGTCGCTCGGTATAACAAAGGACATCGATCTGCATTACAGGTGGCAGAATTCTGCCGGGGTCAATGTCAGCACACCTTCCGGTGCGGTCGCCGGGTTGAACACTCATACCATCAATCCAGGAGGGGTAGCGACCAAACAGGCATATCTCAATGTTACAACAACCAGTTCGATATCAGCAGGAAACTACTATCTGGCAGTTTACGGTAATGATACTGGCTACAACGGGCAGACCAGAAGCACCACGGTCCTCCTGAGGGTTTCCACCAACCCGGATTTCTTCATGACCTCCACACCGGAGACCAGAGTGATCTCACCCGGGACATCCACCAGGTATGCCATTTCAATGGACACAATCAACAGCTTCTCGAGCAGTGTCACCCTGACCGCGTCTGTCGACCGCTCCTCATCGAACTTCAACTTCACCTTCCTGCCCGGTCAGATAAGCAGCTCCTCACCCAGGTCCAACCTGACCGTGACAACCCGGTCTTCCACACCCACTGGTCTGTACAACCTGACCATAATGGGATCGGGAGGGTCACTGACCAGGTATGCCAACGTGACGTTGAAGGTCAATGAGCCCATCGAGATAGATGTTGTCTCACCTGCCGTTGAAGAGATCGTGTCCGGTGTCTACACCTTCAAGGTAAAGGCCGGTTCGAATACCGAGACCCGGTCCGTGAAGATCACCTTTGACGGAAAGATGAGCGGGGCCGGTACATTGAATATGTTCTACAATGCAGGCACCCAGACCTGGGAGAGGGCTGTAAACACATTCACCTTTGCCGATGGTTTCTGCTGGTTCAACATCACCGCGGAGGATTTCGGAAGCGGGATAACCCTTTCAGGCCCGCACAATTTCACACTTTCGAACTCTGCCCCGAACCCGATAATCAGGACACCGATAGATCGTTCCTTTGTGACCGGGACCTCGATGCCGATATCGGTCAACACGACATCCTACGTGATCTCCGTCAGGTTCCGGGTGGACCAGAATGCATGGACCCCACTCCAGAGAAGCAGCAATACATGGACAGGGGCATATGATACCACACAGATCACGGACGGTCAGCACTCACTCACCGTCGAGGCTAAGGATTCGGCCGGTCTGACAGGCGAGACCACGGTGACCATATTCGTGGACAACTCCATGCCTACCTGCAATATCAACTCACCCCTGGACGGACAGTACATCGAGGGAACATACATCTTCAGGGTCGTTGCCACGGACACTGTTGGTGTGGACCATGTGGATATCAACATCTTCGGGGCGAATGTGACCCTGCCCTACAATCCCATCACGTCATCCTACGAATATACACTGACCACATCGACCAGACCGGACGGGAAATACCAGGTCCACGCCACGGCATACGATAAGGTAAATCTGTCAAGGACAAGCGATGTGATCGATTTCTTCATAGACAACAACGATCCATCCCTGGACATTGTCAAACCGGTGGATGATGAGATAATAGGAGGATCATACAATATCCAGGTAACATCCAGCGATACGTTCCTCAACAGGGTGGAATACATGATAGACTCCGCAGGATGGCAGACGTTCACCGGAACGGCACCCAACTGGAACCTTCTTCTGAACACCTCGATTTTAACAGACGGGGACCATACTCTGACCGTCAGGGCATTCGATAACTCCTCACACAAGACGGAGCAGGCAGTGGATTTCATCGTGGACAATACCAAACCCACCTCCAATGTCATCGCGCCATTTGAAGGAGCGTTCGTGGAAGGGGTCTATACCTTCAAGGTCTCCTCCTCCGATATCGTGGGGATAGAAAGCGTTTTCCTCAACATGTTCGGCGGGAAGTACCAGACCTCCTACAACCTTCAGACAGGGTATTTCGAATATTCATTCAACACCCTGACCCTCACCGATGGAAACTACAACATCAGCGCCACTTCGAAAGACCTGTCAGGCAAGGTCACGACCAGTACGGTGATCAACTTCAAGGTCGACAACGAAGCTCCCCAGATAACCCTCAACGGCCTGCAGACCGGGGATTTCGTTTCCGGGGGTCTGCTTTTCAATGTTTCCGTTACCGACCCGTTCCTGAGGGATGTCAGGTATTCCATCGACGGGGGCGAGTGGAGCCTGATCAACAAGACCTGGGATACCACAAAACTGCTTGACGGCAGACATCAGGCCAGGATACAGGCAAGGGATCAGGCAGGCCATGCCACCACTCAGGCCCTGGACCTCATTGTTGACAACCACCTGCCCGTGACCGCTGTCAACGCTCCGGTCGCGAGCGAGTTCATAGACGGGGCCTATACCTTCAAGCTTTCCGCCTCGGACAGCGTGGGTATCGCCAAGGTGGAAGTGCAGGTTTTCGGCAACAACTTCACGGCCACGTACTCGTCATCCTCGGGTTACTACGAGTTCACAACCGACACCTCCATAAGGTCCGACGGCAACTATTCCTGTTACGCAATTGTCTACGACAGGAGCGGAAAGCGGAACACCTCTGCGGTGATAGGGTTCCAGATAGACAACAATGCTCCGGTACTCCGGGTGTTCCACCCCACGGAGGGGGCCTTCCTGGAGGGCAACGTTTCGATCAATACCTCTGCAACGGATGTGTTCCTCGACAAGGTGGAATACAACGTGGACGGTTCGGGATGGATAGATATCGGGACCGTTCTGAACACGGCGCTTTTCGGCGACGGGACCCATTCCCTGAGCCTCCGGGCGCTCGACCTCGCAGGTCACGTCACCACCACATCTCTTTCGGTGAAGGTGGACAACAATAACCCCACCGGGTCCATCACCTCCCCTGCCGATCTCCAGTTCCTCGAGGGTGCCGGACTTTTCACGGCCATTGCCTCAGATAACGTTGGAGTGAAGAAGGTCACCATCACCGTTTTCGGGGCCACCCTCGACATGAGCTACAACACGGGAACCGGCAATTACGAGTACAAGACGGATACGAGGCTCATCGATGACGGGACCTACAATTTCACCGTCATGGTCGAGGACATGTCCGGCAAGAAGCTGAACGTTGGCCCGAGAAACTTCCATATCGACAACAACGCCCCCGTGCTCCGGGTGAACTATCCGCTCTCCAATGCTTACCTGGAAGGGTTGGAGACCATGTCCGTGAACGCCACCGATGTGTTCCTCGACAGGGTCGAATACGATATCGACGGAACAGGTTGGATCCCCATCACGACTGCTCTCAACACCTCGCTCTTCAGCGACGGTGGCCACAGGGTCAACTTCAGGGTCGTTGACGATGCAGGTCACTCGACCTCATCGTTCGTCAACGTCATCATAGATAACACTGACCCGACCGGGATGATCGGCTCCCCGGCCACCAACCAGTACATCGAGGGTACCTTCTTATTCTCAACCGTGGCATCCGATTCCGTGGGTATCTGGAAGGTCGAGGTCGAGGTGTTCGATTCAAATCTGGAAATGAACTACAATTCGGGAACGGGGGCTTATGAATACAGGACGGATACAAGGTTGATCCCTGATGGCACGTACGATATCAACATTACCATCTGGGACCTCTCGGGGAAGATGATCGTCCTTGGACCCCGGACCTTCTTCGTGGACAATCATGCCCCTTCTCTGACCGTCAACCACCCCGGAGCCTGGGAATATCTGGAAGGCCTGGAGGATCTCGAGGTGAACGCCACCGACATGTTCCTGGACAGGGTCGAATACAACGTTGACGAGATCGGATGGGTACCGGTTAACCAGACTCTCAATACCACCATGCTCGGCGACGGAACACACAGCATCGTGATAAGGGCAATGGATAAGGCCGGACACACGACGGTGTCCACCTTCCAGGTGATCATAGACAATACAGCACCTTACGGTGCGATCAACTCTCCCGCCCAGCTTCAGTTCATCGGGTCCACCTACCTCTTCCAGGCCGTGGCATCCGATATAGTGGGAGTGGACTCGGTCAAGATAATGATCTTCAACACCACTCTCGATATGAACTACAACTCGGGGAGCGGTTACTACGAGTTCATGACCGACACCTCGCTCAGAGCGGACGGGAACTACACCATGACCATCCTTGTCACGGACCTGTCAGGCAAGGTTACGATCGTTGGACCGAGGATCTTCCAGATCGACAACCATGCCCCCGAGCTCGAGGTCTACAACCTTCAGGATGGGTACATCCTCTGGAATACTGTGGAGTTCAACTACACCGCTAATGACACCTTCCTCAAGTCCGTGGATTACGAGATCGACAACACCGGGTGGAGATCCATCGGTATCCCCTTCAACACCACCAGGGTCGAGGACGGGGATCATTCGATCAGGATAAGGGCAGTTGACCGGTCCGGTAAGGTGACCATTCTGACGATAATGGTCAAGGTCGATAACCTTTATCCCACCTGCACCATCAACTCCCCGGTGGAGGGAGAATTCGTTGAAGGAACCATATTCATCCGAGTCAGCGCCTTCGATGTGGTTGGTATTGACTATGTCCTGATCAGGGTCTACGATCTGGATGCTAGGGTTCCTTACAACGCACAGACCGGATACTACGAATACACATCGAACACCATCACATGGGGTACGGGAGAGGATGGTGTGAGGAACGTAACTGCTACCGCATACGATCTAACAGGCAAGTCATACACCTTCGGACCCGTCAACTTCAAGGTGGACAACAGACCCCCCACCATCGAAATCAACTCACCCCAGGAAGGAGAGGTGGTTTCCGGTCTTTTCGAATTCGACGTGAAAAACGGTGATGTATTCAAGAAAGGAACGGAATACAACATAGACGGGGCTTCCTGGCAGCCCGTATCCATTCCCTGGAACACGAACCTTGTGCCGGACGGACTTCACGAGGTGACCATCAGGGCCACCGACCTGGCCGGGCACATCACCATAGAGACGCTCCACGTCTATGTGGACAACAACGCACCCGAGGTCAACATCGCAAGCCCCAACGAGAACGAGTTCATCGATGATACCTTCACATTCCGCATATCCGCGGTTGACTCCGTTGGTGTGACAAGGGTCGAAATGAACATTATGGGCAATGTCAGAACAATGACCCTGAACACCATGTCCGGATACCATGAATATGTCATCGACACAAGAACGATGCCCGATGGAACCTACTCCATAAATTCGACAGCATGGGATGTTGCAGGAAGAAAGGTCACCACATCCACCGTACAGTTCCGTATCGATAACACGGCACCGGAGCTGCTCGTGGAAACACCGGTGAAGGACCAGCTGGTCGACGGCCTGTTCGTGGTCAGGGCCAGGACCACCGACCAGTTCCCGGGACTTGTAAAATATGCCATCGACGGGACGACATGGTATGATGTCACCACCCCCTGGAACTCGACATTGGTCTCCGATGGGACTCACACAATATCGATCAGGACCGAGGACCAGGCAGGCCACCCGACCCAGTTCAACGTAAACGTCATCGTCGACAACTCCGCACCGGTCATATCCCAGGCTTCCATCACGCCCGGTCAGACCCTGTCGGGAATACAGACCCTCAGGTTCTATGCCCACGACTCCATAGGCATCAGGGATGTCAGGCTATCCATAGACGGCTCAGCCCCCTTCGAGATCTACCGCGGGGAGGGCGGCATGTACTATGAATTCCTCCTGGACACCAGGACGCTCTCGGACGGCGATCACACCATGGATGTGACGGCATCCGACAGGGCAGAGAACATGATGGGGGAGACCTATGGTATCAGGGTAGACAACAGCGGCCCGTCGATATCCCTTGATTATTACTGGATCGAGGGTTCCGAGGAGGTCCGGATCGGTGATGTGAAGGAGGGAACATCTGTTGTTTTCAGGGCAACTGTCATCGACCCATCCGGCGTGGGTGTTGTGATGATCAACATCGACTCCACAGGATGGAGGGAGATGAGCCCGGACACAAATGAATCCAATCCTGACACCTATGTGATCTTCTGGCCCACCTCGGACACCGAGGGAGGGAGCCATGTATTCCATATCAGGACGGCTGACAGGCAAGGGAACGAAGCGACCCTTACCGGGTTGATCAACGTGAAGGAGAAGCATGAGAGAACACCCTTCATCGTTTCTTTCAACCGTGCGCTCCCCATGCTCTGGTTCATCCTGTTCGTGATACTGATCATCGCCCTTGCTCTCCTTGCATACTTCGGAATACTCGTGAGGTTCGTCAAGGGCGAGCTGTGGACAAACAGGTCACGGAAGGAGAAGGCTCCCGAAGGCGGGGACGACATACCGGAAGAAAAGAAAACGCCAAAGAGCAAAAACCCCTTCAAACCCGCCAGGAGATCGGAGGACAAGGATGTCGAGGACTGGGATGACCGGGTGGAGAAGTAATATCCGTAAGGGAGAATCCGGTAAAAAAGTTCATAAACACCCGCCTGCATAGGACGGGTGGATAGCCGTGAAGGATGGGGTACACGCCGTCGCAGGACGGCACAGGATAGGAGCCCTTATGCTTATGGCAGCTCTGAGCCTGACCCTTGCGGCCTCCCTGATCCCTCTTGAGGTTGATGGGAGCGACGCCTACACTGGCGGGGGTTACCTTTCCCCCAGAGTCTCCACATCCGTGAATGCCATCTGGAGAACCGGGTCGGAAAACGATCCCGGGAACGCCACCATCACAATGACTGTGAGCGGAACCGGGACAAAGGGCATCACCCTTGCCCCCCAGGATGTCGTGTTCCTCATGGACCATTCGGGATCCCTGGAAACATACGACCCCCAGGTACTCAGGATATTGGCCGCCCATGAATACGTCGACAACATGATCGCACCATTCGACAGGGCGATGGTCATCGGGTTCGACACCCAGGCCTGGAAGGTGAATTCACAGAGCTTTCTGACATCCGCCTACCCCCAGGTCCACGCGGACCTTGAAGCCCTTGCCAGACGTGCACCCCAGGGTCAGACCAACTACAGGGCCGGCGTTGACCTCGCCATAGATATGTTCGACACATACGGTAATGAGGAGAACCAGCGCATAGTCGTCATGTTCACCGACGGTGTCCCCGATCCGCCGGAGGCCAACGTATCCGTGGCCCAGATGGATGAGATGGCTTCGAAGGACATCAAGCTTTACACCATCGGGCTAGGGCCCCTGGTGGACGAGTCGCTTCTCCACTGGATGGCAAACCGCACCGGAGGCGAATTCTACAGAGCACAAACGGCCGAGGAGCTTGTATCCATCTACATGCAGATTTCGAACCAGTTCTACAACTACACCGCAGGGGGAAACACAACCGTGGAGCTCCATCTCGACGATGAGTTCGACTACGTCATGGGATCCGCGAATGTCACGGACGGGTTCACCTCCAATTTCACAGGAGACCGCTGGATACTCACCTGGAATGTGGGAGAGGTCAGGATAGGACAGAACTGGTCCGTCAAGTTCATGTTACAGTCCGGGGCTGGCGACGGAAAGATCAAGGTCTTCACCTCCGAAAGCCGGGTAATATCGGACAGCTGGTTGGGGGAGAACAGGACGGACAGGGTCCCGGACCTCTACCTTGAGGTCATCAGATCTCTTCCTCCGCCTCTTCCCCCACCGCCGCCTCCGCCGCCGCCGGTAACACCAGCCCCCGTTCCTCCTCCGCCATCGGTGCCCGTGGTCGCGCCATCGGTAAACGTGGCGCCGGTGATAACAGCGACACCGAACGTGACCCCTGTTACAATGGGTCAGACCGCAACGGTACCGGTGGAGTACATGCTTGCCGGTCTCGCGGCCCTCGGGATCGCAAAGAGGACATCACTGAGAAAGAAGATCATCGAGAAACAGAAGGTAGGTGTTGGAGCCTAGGGGATGGATTCATATGAAAAACGATCAAATTGGCGGAAGGACGAGTGTCCTATCGGCGATCGCTCTGGTCATGGCAGTTGTATTCCTAACAGGGGTCCTGCCGGCAGCGAACGCTGAATGGTCGTCAACCGTTTTCGATGAGCAGATAATGGTGGAGAGATCTCCCGACCATCTGCAGGACAGAGCGCCCTTCAACGGAGAGCCGCTGTATCTGCGGATAACATCAAAGAGCAACCAGATGATCAACGCCGCGAATGTATGGGTTTGGGTCTATCATCAGGGTGCGCTCCAGACGGAAGGTGCTTTCTCCTTCACCAGTATCAACCAGACCTCAATGGAAGCCCAGATCACTGGCTATCCAGGAGGATACAACGTCCAGTACGAGATCAACGCCTTCGATGAGAGGAACTCACCCATCAGATCGACCAGATACTCCTACAACGTTATAGAGAACGGTTCCTGGGTGGATACAGATTTCGAGAACAACATCATCCTCGACTGGGGTCCGAAAGAGCCGAAGAACGGTCAGGGAATAGGGATCAATATCACCTCGAGGGATCCCCTGGTCGCCATCCAGAGAGCGGACCTTATCTACACGGTGACCATGCCGGACCAGGACCCCGTCGAGGGAGTTGTATACTTCGAGAGGGTGAACTCAACCGTGATGACATCCTCGATAATCCCCTATCCGCCCGGTTCCAGGATCAATTTCTACATCAGGGTCTACGACCAGTACCTCAACGATGTGGTATCCGATAACCAGATCTACGAATATCCGAAACCGCCGGTTCTCGACCCCGTCTATCAGGGAATTCTCTTCGTTATTTTCCGGGACGAGGCGGAGAACATGCCCGCCAACGGTGCCCGTGTTGTCTTCTACAATGATACATACGAGTATGAGACCACATCGGTCAACGGAATGGCATTCACCAACAAGACCGTGCACCAGGGAGAGTACCGCATCGATGTGACATACAAGGGTAAAAAGAACACCTATTCCGTCGAGGTCCCGACAAACAGCGGATCGTTCACATTCAATTTCGGAGTGAACAAGAAGACCTATGAGGTAATGGACGGGGAAGAGAACCGGCCCTACATCAGGGAAGCCGTGGGTTTCTTCCTTGCCGTCGTTCTACTTCTAGGGGCATCCTTCGGTGCTGTGAAGATCAAGGATATCAGGGAAAAGGTCAACCAGAAAAAGAAGATGTCCCGGAAAAAGACCGAGAAGAAGGAGGAGCCCACCTGGCTCGAGAAGGTCCTGATGGACGAGGATATGAAGGAAAGGGTCGTCCGCTGTGCGGGCATATTCATCCTTTCCATGCTCGGTCTGTTCTGGGCGCCTTTTTTCCCTTGGTGGATGGTCATCATCCTGTCTTTGATCCTGACCGGGACAGCAATAAAGTTCCCCTACATCTCCATGCTCATCATGGCCGTTTTCGTCACGGCCGCCACATCCTACCAGTCCACAGAGCTCGGGTGGGTTTTCCTAATATTCTCTCTTGTGGTGATGGTGGGAGGTTTCTTTGACTGGAGATATGCCTATTTCAGCTTCCTCACGGTCTTTGCAGCCGGTTACGGCCTAGGGTTCATGGTCCCCATGATAGCCGCCGTGACCTTCTCTCTCTTCCTCGGAAGCGTCGTGCTCGTTACCGCGGGCGTGTTCCTTCTGGTGGTGGCCCCCTCGGGGACGTTCCAGTGGTTCTCGTTCCTGGCGGTTGCGGACCATACCAAAAGCTTCGTGAGGTTCGACAAGGGCGTGGATCCCGATTGGAGCCCCATCGATGTGGTGAACGTCCTCGGGGACCTGGCCCGTGCGGACACGAACATCATTTCCACGGTGCTCCAGGACACGATGGGTTCCCTTATCCCTCTGTTCGGGCTCCTCGGATGGGGAGCGGCAATGGTTGCGGTCTACCTTATATTCGAAAGGTGGTTGGATAGGGACGCTGGACTGGACAAGGTTCCCTTGAACTGGCTCAAGAGGCTGATCCCTGCCGGTATAATATTCTTCTTCGGGATCGTCTCCATATTATGGGCAGGGGTGGATCTCGGGTTCTGGCTCGTATTCCCGTTCCTCGCGGTGATACCCGCATCCCTTGTTCCCTTCGGATTGAGGGCCCTCGGTGAGGAGGCGCTTCCGCTAGAATATGGTGTGGAGGAGGTGCATTCCTCCGACGTTGGCAAGAAGATCTCCGAGATGGTGGGTTTCAGGAAGGCCACCTTCAAGGAGATCGGGGGCCTCGAGGATGTGAAGAGGGAGGTGAAGAACGCGCTGATGGTGCCCCTTCTCGAGCCCGAGATGGCAACGAAATACGGGGTGAAACCCTCGAAGGGCATCATGCTCTTCGGCCCTCCCGGATGCGGTAAGACCCTGATGCTCAGGGCGGTTGCGAGCGATCTCAACGTCGAGATGATAGGGATCAAGTGCTCCGATGTGATGTCAAAGTGGTACGGAGAATCCGAGAACCTCATTGCATCGCTCTTCGAGGAGGCAAAGGCCAGATCACCATGCATACTGTTCCTTGACGAGATAGATTCCATCGCCAAGAGGAGGGACTTCTACTCCACGGATGACGTTACACCCAGGGTGCTTTCCATCATGCTATCTGAGATGGACGGTATGGACGAGGCCGAGGGGATCATCGTGGTCGCCACCACGAACATGCCCGACCTCGTGGACCCGGCCCTGATGAGGCCGGGGAGGTTTGACAAGGTGATCTACGTGCCTCCCCCGGACCTGGAATCCAGGAAGGAGATCATAAAGATCCACCTCAAGGACAAGTTCACCGGCAATGATATCGATACCATCAAGATCGCCGAGATGACCGACGGCTTCTCGGGAGCGGACCTTGCGAACCTGGTCAGGGAGGCGTCTTCCTTCGGCCTGGAGAGGGCCCTCGAGACGAAGAAACCGGAGCCCATCGTGATGAGCGACATCCAGCATATCCTGGACGAGATCAAGCCCTCCATCACACCGAAGATGATCCGTATGTACGACAAGCTCAGGCGCGAGTTCGAGAGGAAGAAGCGGGGATCCTACAAGGATGAGGACCTCCCCGGTGAGAAGAGACCGGGAATACCGGGGCCCCCCTCTCCGCCGAAGAAGAAGGATAGGATAGTCGATATGGACGAGGTCGGGTCATGGGAGGAGGATTGATGGCTGACCCTGTCGTCACCGTTTCGCTGGTTCTGGTTGTGATAGGGGCCTTTGTCCTTGGTTTCCTGGGTATGAAATACCCCAGGGGAAAGAAGGACTGGCCCTTCGACGGCCCGAGGACCTTCAGACTGGTGACGACGGGGATGCTCTTCTTCCTGATACTCGGACTTGTTTACTGGGTCACGCAGTACTGGGATTATCCCGTGAATGCGGAGGGGGTTGCATATATCGCCCTGATAGCTCTTCCCGTGCTGATCGTGCTGGGTTTCATATTCCCTGCGGGGAAGAAGGGATTGCTTGAGTGATCTCTCTCGGGAATGGAAGATCCAGGGATTATAATCCGAAAATGGAAATTGCCAACATTCCGCGTTAATACGGAGAAGCTTATTACTCAAACCGTCACTTCCAGAGAAGTAAGACTGACCAGGTCATAGGTTTCTATCTCTTCTCCCATGGAAAGTCTATCCTGTATATGGAGATGTATGGCATCGCGGATATTATCCATGACCTCTTCATATGTCTCTCCCTGTGTATAGCATCCATCCAGCTCGGGGCAAAAAGCGATGTATCCATCTGCATCTTTCTCCACAATGACAGACAATCTATATTGCGTCATGTTTTAGCCCTTGTTGATTTGTATAACAATACCTGGATCATTAATCTATATTCCTTTCAGAGATCATCTCCCGAATTTGAGCATGTTGGTCTCTCTGGGCCCGAGTTCTCCCTTTACCTGGGTCTTTGATCCTGTCTTGTTTTGCTTCCGGACCGGTGAGATGTAATCGTCTCCTCTAAGTGGCATCGGGGCCCTTGGCATCTCCCCGGCCGTCTTGTAGATCGGTGGTGTTATCACCGACGGTCTGGGTTTGAGAGCGGGAGCCTGGGGAGGGGGGAGCTTCTTCTGGGTTGGGAGTAACTCCTCGTTTTTGGGGCCCGCGGGGATAACTTTATCCCCCTTCTCAGGGGGCTCTTCCGCTTCTCCGGGTTTTCTTTTCAAGATGAAGAGAACCATACCGATCATTATCAGGACCAACAAGATGAGAACGATGAAAAATATTATCCATATGGAACCGGCGGCTGCGATACCCTCTTCTTTCTCCCTTACCGTGAGCCTGAAGAGGGTGGAATTGCTGTTCCCTTCCTCGTCGTATACGGTCACAATTATCTCGTGGACCCCCGGTTCGTTCACGACACCGAGAAGCTTTCCCTGTGTCGGAAGGATCGGAGAACCTTCCCATTCTATCCTGGCCACCCCGATGTTATCGCTGACGATCGGTGTGATATCCAATATTTCCCCTTGCATTATTTCATGGTCTGCAATGGGCTCGATGATCGGAGAGATGATGTCCTTGACAGGGCGGAAAGCATCCTCCGTGATATTGGTATTTCCGGAATCATCCGTTGCGATCATCCTGAAATTCAACGGGAGTACCTTGTTTAATGGGATCTGGAGGTTGGTGGTGCAGGAGAAATGGCCGGTGTCAGAGAACAATACCTGCTTTATCATTTCCACTTCCTTTACCTCTGCTCCGTACCAGTACTCCATCCTCACCTTGTCCAGGCCGTTTAGCTCCCAGATGACGGACTTGATCCGGTACTCCTTTCCCGTCTCCAGGGTATTGTGATCCATATATCCGATAATGAACTCGATGTTCTCAATTCTGGGCGGGTCTTTGTCTGATATCTCAACATTTATTATCGAGGAGTTCATCCAATTACCGGATACATCGGTCGCCTGGGCGTAGTATTCAAGGTTTCCAACAAGCTGCCATGGAAGCTCAATTTGAAATGAGAAGCCGTCCTCCTCGCTCAGTTCTATCTTCCTGTTCAGATCATCAAGAGTGTAGAGGAGATATACCTTTTCCACGCCAATATTGTCCGTGATGTCGAAGTCGAATCGGAAGATATCTCCCGTTGTCCCCACTTCATTGGAGCTGTCTTTGATCACAGGAGCGTCGTTGTCGATTATCGTCCTGTGAAAATGCTCGGAAACCATCCAGTTGTTGGAAGAGTCTTTTACATGGAAGATAAAATTCAAACTCATTCCATCTGGGGGAGAGTCCTGAATAGTGATAGGACATGACCATTCATATGTGTTAAGTTGGACCATACTTGCATTATATCTCTCAATCTTATCGTACCAGAATTCAACCCATACGGAATCGACCATAATGTTGTCCATTGTAAACACTTTGAAAAGAAAATCATCCCCGGTGGAGGGAGATTCATCTGACAAGTCATCAAGATACCTGGGCTTCTCTCTATCATGTACTGTTACATTATATGGCCCCCATGAATCCGAGTTCCCAGAAGTATCCTCAGCAAAGTATGTAAGAGATATATTTTCCAAACTGTTTTCTATTAAAATTGAAGCTGTCCATAATTCTTCATCCTCTTCCAAGTATACGGCTCGACTTTTTCCGGAATCATGGATTATTTCAGCCCAGACTTTGGAAACAAGGATGTTATCAACAACCATGATAGATATATCATAGGTTTCATTTGCAAATGCATCAGAAAGTAGAACTCCTTCTCCGAGCTCCGGATTATCATTATCCAATATTACAACATCTTTTCCATCCACAATGAGTGAGTTCGATGAGGGATCTGTTACAGTGATATTATAATGCATTGTGATCAGCGAATTTTCCGGAATTTGTATTGTCCCCACCCATGTTCTGTAGTAAAGTTCGCTTCTATTGAGGTCGATTCCTTCTGGTTCCCGCTCACCGTACCAATATTCGACATGTGCAGATGCGATTCCCACATTATCCTCCGCTCTGACTTGAAAATCATACTTATCGCCAGTTGTTGCATTTTCAGGAGATGAGTCAATATTGATTACTGGTATTTCATCATCAAAAACTAACAGTGGACCACAAAGTAAAGATTCGCCAATTGAATTGTGCGCTGATACTGCATAATAATATTCTTCCCCCCATACAGCGGTGTGATCAGAATAACTTACCCCTACCCGATCAGTTATAATCATAGTAAGATTGTCAGGATCTATACCTCTATAAATGGAATAATATGTAATTGGCATTCCACCATCATCAATGGGTGGAAACCATCGTAAATAAACATTATTTTGCTCGGGATAACCAAATAATCCTACAGGGGGAAGAGGTTTCGAGCTGAATTTCATTTTCGAAACAAAAACCTCATCACCTTCATTATGGGTGGTATCATAAGCATTGGGGGTAATTGGAAAGTTTGTAGGCTGTAGATATCCCTTATCCGTTACCCCTGTAACATAGAGGTTTCGATATTCATCTACATAGATATCTTTACAATAATCCATGTGATCATCACTTGCCCAATAAGTAGAATTGAGTAACTTTGTTCCATTCGTATTCATTTTTAAAAAAAATCCCTCATGAGAACCTGTCGGAGGATTACTTCTATAAGATTTCTCATTGCAAGGGAAATCCTTGGAAAGAGTTAGCCCACATGTGTAAATATCGCCGACTAAATCAACGTACAATCCATATGCGATGTCATCATCAGTCCCTCCAATAAAGGTAGAGAATATTAATTTCTGTCCAGAGGGCCCAAATTTTGATATGAAAATATCAGCATAGGATGATTTTTCACCTTGAAATGCATTTTCAGTTATCGGAAAATTATTGGATCGAGTATAACCACTGGCAATAATATTATCATTATTATCAAGGTCTATGCAAAAAGATTCGTCATGATCATTTCCACCCAAAAAGGAAGAATACAATAGATTTGTAAGATTTTTATCTACAATTGAAATATATGAATCTAGGTTACCATTTATTGATGAATCAAAAGGATTCAATGTAGGATAATCACTTGATTTGGTTGTGCCAGTAAAAACAATATTTCCCTGTGAATTGATTTGCAGATCATAACCCTCATCAATATCGCCGCCGCCTATGAAAGTGGATCTAATAATAGAAGAACCCGTCGAATTAATCTTTAATAAAAATACATCAGACTGACCATTTATCGTTGTATCATAACAACCGGTAACTGTTGGAAAATTGTCAGACCTTGAATTTCCAATAACTACAATATTGTCATCACTATCGATTTTTATCGAACTTGAAACTTCATCAAAAGAACCACCAATAAACGTTGAAAATATCAAATTTGATCCTGATGGATTGAGCTTAGTAATAAAACCATCATTAGCCCCATTATGAGACCGGTCAATAGCATTGCTTGTGGTTGGATAATCACTATCTCCAGTGATTCCGGTAATAATAATATTCTCTTTTGAATCTACCTCAATATCATAGCTTATTTCCATGCCACCCGATCCAATATATGTGGAGAAGATCATATTAGAACCGGAAGCATCAATTTTTGTTACAAAACAATCCATATGTCCATTGTGAGAGTCATCATAAGAACCTGATGATGTTGGGAAATTTGTTGACATAGTATATCCAGTAACATAAGAACAATTCTTCGAATCTATTGTTATTGCATTTCCGATCTCATCGTTACTATCCCCTAAAAATGTTGAAAATACCAATGGATCAATCACAATCTCTTTTGTTGTATCACATATATCCAAATTAAAAACTATAATATCATTATTAATTTCATATTCTGATGGAATAATTGAATGATCATGTGAATAGTAACTGAAGGGAATATCTTCGTGGAACAAAACGATATTTCCATATTCTATCTGAAGCTTCCCATTATTAAGCTTGATTTTTTCCTGTCCCTCAACCTGAAATTGGATATTCTCATAATCTCCGCCCGGCATCACAACAAGATCATATTTCAATCCTTCTTCATTGAAATAATACACCAGATCGATATTATCCCATAGTTCCTCGTATCTCACCTTCTTGTAATTGGGAACGAAAGAAGCCCATTTAGATTCATCGTTGCCGATGAAGTAATTGTTGTAATGCGAGCATTTATCCTCTCCCACAGGCTTCACCTGATTACAGTTTACGAAGGTATACTTCAGAACATGTCCGGTCTCCGGGCCTCTGAGATTGAAATAAACTCCATTTTCTGCAAATCCAACTGACCCGAACTTCGTATTGCCTATGAAAAGGAGTTCATCGTCCCATTGCCCGAGATTTAATGTGAAGAAATCCGATTCCGATATTCCGGGCATTTGGATCCCCTTTTCCAGATATAGAATTGGTGTGGAGGCTGAGATGTTCTCACTAACGTTATCAATATGCAAAGGAACCGGACCCATCATAAGAACGGATAATATCAGTGCGATGAATGCAACAACGTTGTCGATCGTACCAACCTCCTCCTTTGAAACCCTAGGAGTTTCTGGATAAATAAAACTGACCATTAATATTGGAATTATTCAATAATCAACGTACCATTTTCTTCAGAATATTATAATTTCAGGGTCTTTCCCGGTGTGATGAACTACCAGGTCTCTGCATCCTCTTCCTCATCGACCCCTCGCTTCTTCCTTATCAATATGAATATCATTGCAAAAACCACAACGATACCAAGGAAGAGGGCCCCCGTCGCGATCACAACGATGATGATAACCCCCGCTCCCGTCTCCGATCCGTTGTCATCATCATCACCACCAGTCTGGTTGGAGACATTGAGAACATCCACCAGAAGGAAATATCTCTCCGATCCCGCTCCCCTGATATCCATCACCCTCACAGAGCAGTTGTAGGTTCCCACCCGCTTGTAATGATGCTCCGCTTCTCCCTCCTCCATCCAATCGGTCCAGTTTCCATCACCGAAATTGAACTTGTAGAGAAGCATGTCACCATCAGGATCCGATGAAAGGGCCCCTGCATCCAATGCGACCACTCCATGTTCATTCACATCAGATGTCATTTTTGCCGTGGGAGCGTTGTTCCCGACTGCGGGTTCAACGATGATATCGATCGTCTCGACAACGGTGTTCTCTCCATCGGTTGCGATGCATGTAACAGTAACGTTCCCGGATCTCAGATATCTACAAGATGCTTCCTCCTCACCGGAATCGAACAGGACCCCATCCCTGTGATCGAAGTCCCAGATGACATCAACATCATCCCCGTCGGGGTCCGATATGCTGGCCGAGAGGTCGATCTCATCACCGACTGTAATTGTCGTTTCGGAAGCGGATATCTCGAGCGAGGGCGGGGCCCCTTCAGGCTGCGTCCCTTCCATGGTGTAGTTCCCGACAATGAACTTCTGTACCACCTCATTGTTCTGATCCAGCACCCTTGCCATGACGGTATACCACCCGGAAACCGGGAGGGCCACCTCTATTCGGTTCAAACCCTCGAAATCGTCCTTTTCGTAAACGATCCTCTTCTTCAGCATGTCCGAGAGATATCCCCCTCCGTTCCCCGAGAACAGTAAACAATCGATCACAACCCTGAATGCTGGCTGCTGTTCGATGTTCTGGCTCGGTGTCAGGTTGATGACGACCACGTTGCCCATCCCGTCGTTATCATCATCGATGATGTATCCGTCAACAGGATCCAGGGGTGTAAAATCATTTTCGTTGTCCCCCCCTTGAAGTAAATAACTGCCACCGGAATTCATTACCAGACAACACATGTAATAATCCACCGAAAAAGGCAATGTCCCGAAATAATCCCAGCTGAAGATGCCGAGATCCGTGGGGATCGGCTCCACTGGCATGTAGAGGTTGATGCCGTTCAACCCCTGGATAAGATGTGCATAGGCAACGATCTCATCGAATTTTTCAATACAGTCACCAAGCTTATTGAAAACGGACCTCCCGGTCGGATCCAGGATCAGACCGGAAACCTCCTCTCTCAAATCTACAAGGAACTCCCTGAGATCGCCATTCTCGAACTCACCAAGTTCGGGTCCGGGAACCCTGGTTGTCCGATCATACGCGGTTGAAAAGGATTCACCCAGAAGTTCCCAGTTATTGTAGATCGATCTCATGGTGGAATTGAAGACGTTTGAAAATTCCAGAACATGGTCCGTATCTATAACACAGACGGAGGAATCATACTGCGTTCCTCCTGATCTCTCTATGAATCCGTTCACGAAATCAACGGACACCTGGAACGGTGTCGGAGAATAACTGTCCCAATCATATCCCTTAAGGTGCTCCAGCACCTTCTGCGTTGTCAATCCACGGTCGCTAAAGGTTGGAAGCTGGCTTGCAACTATATAATCGGTACTTGTTCCGATATTGGATGCAATTTCAATCCCGGACATCCCGCAGGCTGCCAGGGTAACTACATCCACTTTCCTCCGGACCGCATTGAACATCTGCAGAGCATTTCGTATCGCATGCAAACTCAAATGATCGGGTGGTGGAAAACCACCATCTGAATTTTCCCACCGTTCATCCCAACACATACCCTTGTATCCTTTGCCATGGTCACTCAGAACAAGACCATAATGACCGGAAGGGGATCGGTGGCTTACCCATAACATGAAATCATAGAGATATCTAGCTGTACTGCTGCTCACCCAGTCCGGTCCAGTACCGCTCTCCCTGCCTTCCTCAAGGTCGAACTTCTTCGCACCACGCCATTTTTCCCCATCATAGTAACTAATATCGTCGTATTTTATGCTCCTGTCGAACATCACGTAGACCTTGAACTGACCATTCGGGGCCTCGTTCTCCAGTCGTTCAAGTTCCAGATCCATATATGGAGCAAGGTCATTATCACCGGCGAGATAATACATGAATGTCCAATCATTCTGCCCATCACCATGAATGTTGACCTGTATGGGTATAGGGTCAAAACTATCAGGTCGGTATGGTGTAAAGGTCTTGTATTTGTGATTTCCGGTCCTGTCTGTCAATGTGTACCTATACAGGTAAATGCCTTCAACCGGATCATCGGGGACGGTGTATACTGATATCCTACCGGGTTGGTATATCACCTCCTTGAAAGAACCGTCTATCAGGTCAAAGGTACTCAGCCCTGTAGCGAGAACGCTGGTATAGTTATCAGCTCCGGCTCCCCCGTACAAATGGAATTTGAGAGTCATATCCGCAGCATAACCGGTCATCCCCGTGATCTTGGGTTCGTTCATCAATTGTTCTCCGGGGTAGAGCTGGCTTTGCATCTCAAAGCCTGAAGGGATGTAACCGAAATCGAGGTCAAGGGTCACATCGTTGTAGTGGACCTCCAGTATTCCTTCAAAATATGCCGTTTCAACCCCGTCACCGGTGGATATGTTGATGTTCACCTCGTAGATGGACCAGTTCGTATCGTGGGATGCGATGAATATGCCTGTTGCATTGCCGTTCTGGTCGGACAATACCCTTTCATACAAGAAATATCCTAAGGAAGAGCGGAAATATACGGGAATGCCACCCACCGGATCCTCCCCCCGAACCATCCTGGCGGTAATCCTACTTGCCCCCCAATTTGCCATAGTATAGGGCCCCAAAATGATCCTGATCTCGAGCGGGGCCAGCTCTTCAACGACATATACAGCCTTGGATGCTGCAGTGGAACAGTAATTCTGAGATCCCAACTGGACCAAGATGTTGATCTGGCCCGTTACATCCCCCGGATGTATTATCATTACTGCTTCTCCGGTCGCATTCGTTGTTCGAGAATAGGTTCCAAGTGTTCCCGCACCGAAAACGGTCGGCATCACATTCACATTGGGGACCGGGGTACCGCCTGCGGTCACCTTAAGCACATAATTTTCTGACTTTCCCCCGGCCTCGACCTGGGAAGGTCCCATTATAACTCCCTCCAGTCGATAAGTAACGGTCACCTCATCGCTTCCGGTCGGGTCCAGCACCCCATTCTCCGCGGTAGCTGTTATCGTCACATCGGTGGGCCCGTCGACCTCATCGGGAGCGTTGTATGTAAAGGTACACTGTCCATGAACATCGGTGATAGCGGATGCCGGCTCGAATGTACCGGCAGTGACCGACAGTGTGACCTCAACGAGATCCCTTGGTGTAAGGCTCTCTCCGTCGTTGTACTCAACCTTTACCGTAACCGCTGAGAAGCCTCCGACCTGGATCTTTTGGTCAGCTACCTCGACGGTGACAACCATTCCGGTCATTATTCCATCAGATACAGGAATCTGTATCAAGACTGTCAGAAACAGGAATATGATCATACCGGAAACAATCCAACCTCTATTCCCCTGCAAAGAAACACCCCCGATATGGAAAAATGAATTGTCGAATATCACATATTTACATTTTGGTAGGATATCATCCCTGCCCGACGATATTCTCCTGAAGGTACACAACGCTTCCCGGGGTCACACCGATCCTGAAGGCCCTCAAACCTCCGGACCTGAATATCATGTAATTCCCCTTGTACCCCAAAACCTTCCCCCTGACGATCTCTCCCTTGTATCTTCTCGGAACAGAAGGTAAAGGCTCTTCAAGAGGATAGGAAAGCCACCTTGGCTCCGGATCGATCTCGTTTGGGCCTGTGACAACCTTCACATCGCTCGAGAGGCGGTGTCTCATCCCGCCCCAGTTCCCGACAAGCTCCGAGTGGAGCCTCTCTATGGCAGTTTTCATGTCATCCTTTCTCAACGGCCTTGCCCATCCCCCGATCTTCACACCTGAACTCACAGCCTGCGGCAGCCCTGATAGTCTCGAGAAAAGACCCTCCACCATCCTCGCCGAGTACCGGTCCCCCAGATGCACAATCGGTGTGATCGAATCCGCTCCCTGCTCCATACCTCTCCTCTCCACCCTCCGGAGTTGTGTCATACCGACCTTGAAGCGGTTCCTGAACCCGGTAACATACACAACATGCTCCACCTGACAGAAATCGGCCCCGCACGTCCCCCGGTTGCAGTGCGGCTCGAAAATACATGAAGGGTCCGGGATGTCGAACATCATGCAAGAAGGACACTGGGCGAAAAGCTCCACCTTCGCCTGATAAGGGCAGGGAATGTATTCATCCCCGTCAAACCTCCCCACACAATACCTGCCAGATGAAAGCCGGAGGTCAACCTTTTCCATCTCAACGAGGTTCACCTCGAAGGGCTCCCCTTCGGGCCTCAGGACTTCCCCCTCCCCGATCATCGATAGAAGCGTCCAGACTGGGCCTTTCTCCGTCCATGAGAATCCGATCACGTGGAAAGGGTATCGATACTCGATCATGTCAAGAGGGGAAAATGTTCCCTTTTCATGGGGTATTCCGGCGGAAATATCGCCGTAGATCACCGGGTCCATCATCAATTTAAAGTAGGGCTCCCTTTATATGCCTACCGTCGGAAACACCGAACGTGTGGGTTGATGCTCATGGACCTAAAGCAGAGATTGGACCTGGTCCTCGAGGGGGCCGAGGAAGTAGTCACGGAGAAAGAGATCATCGAGCTTCTTAAAGAGAAGGAGAACCCCACCGCATATGTCGGTTACGAGCCATCGGGCTTCGTCCATATTGGATGGTTGATAATAACGAAGAAGATAGAACAGCTTATAGAAGCCGGTTTCGAGGTTGACGTTCTTCTGGCTGACTGGCACGCCTTCATCAACGACAAGTTCGGCGGTGACCTCGACAAGATCAGGTCCTGCGGTGAATACTTCATCGACTGTTACAGGGCATACGGTCTCGAGAAGGCCATAGATGACGGAAAGCTCAGGTTCATATGGGCAAGCGATATGGCCGATTCGGCAGACTACTGGGAGAAGGTCCTGAGGATCGCCAAATCCGCAACACTTTCCAGGATCAGAAGAGCAATGACCATAATGGGCCGGAAGGAGAACGAGGGTGACCTCGACTCCTCGAAGTTCCTGTATCCCTCCATGCAGGCCGCCGATATCTTCGATCTCAAAGTGGACCTCGCAATAGGCGGAATGGACCAGAGACATGCCCATATGCTCGCAAGGGATGTAGCGGAGAAGCTGGGATGGAAGAAACCCACTGCCCTCCACACACCCCTTCTTTCAAGCCTTTCAAAGAGCGGGAGAATGGAGATGATCACGGGCCCCACGGGCGGACTGGACCACGATGCCCTCGCCAACAGGATAGAGAAGGACCTGGACATTCTGATCGACAACGGCACCCTGACGAAGGAGACGAAATCACTACTCGGCGGCCTTAAAAGAATGAGCAGGGAGAAACGCCACAGCGCACTTGAGGTACTCATTGCCGGTAAAAGAAGGGTGGGGGGTAAGACCACCATCCTCTCTGTCATACACAAGGACACGGACGAGGGGGACATCGCATTCGACAGCGACGAGCTCCACACCCTCAACAGGCATCTCAACATCGCAAGAAGAGAGCTATTCTCCTATCTCGGTATAGAGGAAGATGACACGAACAGCGAGAAGATGTCAAAATCCGACCCGGATTCTGGGATCTACCTCCATGATTCGGAAGAGGATATTAGGAGGAAGATCAAGAAAGCATGGTGCCCCGAAGGGGTCCCGGATAACCCCGTGATGGAGGTCTGCAAGACCATAATATTCCCCATCAAAGGAGAACTTCGAATAAGCAGACCCGAGAAGTGGGGAGGCGATCTCCATTTCGGGAACTATGAAGGATTGAGGGCGGCCTTCACCAAGAAACAGCTTCATCCGGCCGACCTTAAAAAAGAGGTTGCGAACCAGATGGTGGAGATACTGAAACCCTACAGGGAATATTTCAAGACCAGTTCAAAGACACTGGATGTTGTGAAGAAATATTCACGGTCCATCGGAAGATGAAAATACCGTCATCTTTTCATACCAAAAGCATTATCGGAAAGAACCTGACATCCAGAGGTGGAGCAAATGGCCGGAGAGATCGTCGAGGGGGTGAATCCCACGAGGATGGAGCTTCTCTCTATTCGCAAGAAGAGAGCCCTCGCGGAGAAGGGGCACAAGCTCCTTGGCGAGAAGAGGGATGCTCTGGTGGTCCAGTTCTTTGATGTGTTGAAAAAGCGCGAGGAGCTCAAGAACAAGGTCGTGGATGCTTTCTCCGAAGCGAACTCCTCCCTGGAGGAAGCCATGTCAAAGATGGGCTATGACTCGGTCAAGGCCCTCTCCCAGGGGATCAAACCCTTCGAGGCTCCGGGTATCGACACACTCAATATAATGGGAGTCAGGGTCCCGGTCATAGACAGGACACCGGAGGAGACCGCTCCCATGCCCTGGGGAATAGGAAGAACCCCTCAATCCCTGGACGATTCCACGAAGCAGTACAGGAACGCACTTGATAAGATCCTGCTCCTTGCGGAAGCGGAGGGCTCCATGGAGAGGCTTGCGGTGGAGATAGAGAAAACCAAGAGGAGGGTCAACGCCCTGGAGCATATCTTCATTCCGAAGCTCACGAACACCGAGAGATACATCACGATGCAGCTCCAGGAGAGGGAGCGAGAGGATTTCTTCCGCAGGAAGAGGATCAAAGCCCTGATGGAAAGCAGGGAAAAAGGCAGTTAGGTGTGTCCCCATGACCAGGGTCAGGAAGTCCGCATACAGGCAGCCTGTTACGGCCAAGGGCCTGGAGAAGATCGAGAACGGTACCCTTGAATGGTTCGACACCGAGATGTACTCCAATCTCAATACGGAGGTCCTGGAGGAATACCTGGACCACAAGAACAGGACCGCCTCCTTCGAGAGATCGCATTTCTCCTGGGCGAAGCTTCTCATCGTGGTTCTCCTCGTGGGGCTTCCTTTCACGCTGATCTCCCAGTACATAGCCCTCAAGATAGGTCTCGTGACGGGGGGGGCGTTCTATGTTTCCTACCTTGTGGGAATGGCCATGAAATGGAAACCCAGCCAGGTGAACATCGCATCGGGGTCGGCAACTGCCACGGACAGGACCGTTACCGGATTCGTTTTCACATTTCCGGCCATCTACCTGCTTGCATACTCGTCGCAGTATGTCATGTCCGATGGAAATCCGCTTATCGACCCCGCCATGATAGAGAGCTCGAAAATCGTCCCTCTGGCCATGGTTGCATCCCTCTTCGCGTCCCTCATGGGAATGATGTACTTCATAATCTTCAGGAGGCTGTGGCAGGTCGAGGACCCTCTCCCCGCCCCGGGCTTTCAGGCGTTCGTGAAACTGCTCGACATCTCCAACCATCTCAGCGAGGGGGGCGTCAAACAGGCAGTGAGATCGATCAAACTGGTATTCAAATCATTCATGGCCATGCTGGTCTTTGCCTTCCTCAGGGATTTTCCCCTGGGGGCCGGCAGAATACCCATCCTGACCAGGGTCATGCAGGCCATTGGCCTTGGTTCCGTTTACAGCCACGGCAGGATCCATATCCCGTTCTCCATGTCAAAGTATACCCATCTCTCGTACGAGTTCACGGGAATAGGGTTCGCAATCGGATGGTTTTTAAAAATGAGAGCCTCCCTCATCGTTGCCGGAGGATCGTTCGTCACCTGGTTCTTCGTGATACCCATGGCCGTCGCCCTTGATGTGCCGATCTACATACCGATCCTCGAGAAATACGGGAGCTCGGGGTACATCTCGACACATGTCCTTCCCATCAACAGCGATGTGCTGTCCCAGTACATCCCGTATGCTGCGCCGTCCTTCGGTGCGGCCCAGGGGATAGCAAAGATAATCGCCATAGGCGCCATACTCGGAGGGGGAACAACGGCGCTCGCAAAGATGCTTCCAACCTTCAAGACCGTTATCGTCGACATAACAAAGACACAGGAGGGGGAGAAGAGGGAATGGGTCCCGGGTAAGGGCTGGTACGAATGGCCGACCCAGCATATCATGATCGTGGTGATCGTTGCTTTTGTTGTTATCGCCGCGGCCTTCTGGCTCTTCGGCGGCTTCCCGCTGATATCCTCCATAGCATTCTCCCTGCTCCTCGTTGTCCTGACATTCATGCTCGGAGCCATAGCGGTGAAGATCTCGGGGGAGGTCGGGACCACGCCGGTATCTGGGACATCGTTCCTCACACTTCTCATGCTGTTCGGGGTATTCAGTCTCATAGCCGTCTTTCTGCCTTTCCCGCAGGGGAAGAGCCAGATAGTACTTATGGCCCTTGTGGGAACCACAGTCTTCGGTTCTGCCATCTCGCTTTCATCCGAGATAATGTGGGATTTCAAGGCCGGACTCTACGCCGGGACCAGACCGATGCATCTGATAAAGGGTGAATCTGTTGCCATAATCGTCGGAACCCCTGCGGCAGCGCTGGCCGCATCTTTCTTTGCAATGATGCTTGCAAAGGGAACCCTTCCGCTCGAGGCTCCCCAGGCCCATGCATTCGCGGTTTTTGTACAGATCCTTGCAGGAGGAAAGGTGATGTTCTCCCTGTTCTTCCTTGGAATGTTCATAGGTTTCACCGTGGAGATGCTAACAGGAATGGGAACCGCCTTCGGTCTCGGGATGTATTTGCCGCTGCAGTACACCTTGATGATGGTCACCGGAGGGGGGGCCCGTGAGCTCTGGGAGAGGAGATACCTAAACAGAAAGGCCGAGAGACTGAAATGGGGGGAGGACCAGAAGACTCTGAAGCTTCTGGATTCCTACATGCTCATGACGGGGCTCTACATAGCGGAAGCCATCATCGGGACGATACTTGCCATCTATCTCGTGTTAGCCGGTTGAACCCTGAAAGACCCGCAACGGCTAATTCTTTTATACCTTATGGAGATATCAGACCGGCATGGAGAAGGGCAAGAGGAAGAAGCTCATAATAATCGCAGCCCTGGTGGTCTTCTTCGTCGTGATGGTCATACTTCTCGCTTCAGTGGGAGCCGATGTGGTGGAGATAATCGTCCATATCGACCCCTTCTATTTTATTCTCTCCATCGTCTGTTTCCTCGGGCTTCAGCTTGCCTGGGGGATCAAGTTCCATATGCTTGTGAAGAGAAGGGTCCGGAAAGCATACTTTCCCTGCGTCCTTCTCGCAAATATGTCCGGAAACTTCGTCAACGTGACCACACCGAGCGGAAGAATGGCGGGGGAGCCCGTGAGGGCGAAGATGATATCTTCCTGCTACAAAGTGAGGTTCTCCAGGGTTTTCGCCGCGACCATGGTGGACAAGGCCTCCCTGACGATCGCCATGCTCATCCTTGTTATCTCCCTCACCATCTACGCATCGCAGAAGTACGAGATGCCAAGGATGCTGCAGTATCTTACGGGTGCATTCGTTCTCTTCTGGGTTCTGGTCGGCATCACTTCCTATCTCATCTTCCAAAACCTCGGCGAGAGGCAATCGAAAAAGGTCGGTTCCTTCGTACACCGGGTCTCGAGGTTACTGCTCGGGAGCAGGTCCAGGGACCGGGCATACTTCATGGAAAAGGCAAAAAGCGGGATCGCGGAGTTCAGGTCCACATTCGGTTTCCTTGCCAAAAACCCCCTGGCAATGGCCCTTGACATCTCGCTGGGACTTCTGACCTATGGGTTCCGGTTCGCCTCCGCCTACATGCTCTTCATTGCAACGGGTCATTCGGTGGACTTCTTCTCCGTTGCCGTAGTTGTGATGATAGCCTTTGCCATAGGATTGATGACACAGGTCCCCGGCATGATAGGTGTTGCTGAATCCACCATGGCGCTTATGTACAGAGCTATAGGGATCAACACCGCATCCGCCGTTGCAGTGGCGATACTCACCCAGATGAACTCTTACTTAGTAGAGATCGGTCTGGGATACGCTGCCATGCTCCTGATGAACTTCATCCTGGCGAGGATCAAGACAAGAAGGTCACGGGCTTCAGCCGGTTAGCTCATCCGCGACCCTGGAGACCACCTTCTTCATCTCGAGGTACCATTCTTCTATGGCCTTCTCGAGCTTTTTCTGCACGAATACCGGGTCCACCGGCTCGTAGATGTGGAATATGCCGCCCCCCTCCCTGTTGAAAAGCTTTTTCCCTGCAAGATCGTTTTCCACCAGGGCTGTTAACGACCTGTAAGCGGTCGACCGGTCCCTTCTGATCCTGTCCCCTATATCCAGGGCGGTTCCCGGACCGTTCTCGAGAAGATCCCGGTATACCCTGAGTTCGAGGGGTGATAGGTCGAAGAAGCATCTCATTGCATTCTCGCAGTTCGTACCGATGTTTCTCGGAAATACCTTGGCGGCCATGGATATCAGCACCTTATATCATGGGGGCAATGTCAGGGATGATGGTAGAAACAACCTTATAGTTTTCGAATGTTTCGCACTTTCGCACTTGAGCATCGAAAAAGGGGGCCATAAAGATGAGCCATGACAATGAAGGTATTGTGGAACTATCGGACAGTGATTTCAACACGTTCATGCTGAACAACCGGGTCGTACTCGTTGACTTCTGGGCGGCATGGTGCATGCCCTGCCAGATGCAGGGGCGAATGATAGAGGGAAGGATAGATGAGCTCCCCAAAGGAGCCCGAATAGCGAAGGTCAATGTCGACAACTACCCGGGGATTGCGAAGATGTACAAGGTCAGGGGCATCCCGCAGATGTATCTCTTCGTGGAGGGGAAGCCTGTGAAGGGTTGGACAGGAGTTACGGCTGTTACGGAGCTGTTCTCCGAGATGCAGAAGCATCTATGATCCCGGCCCCCTCATATCAATCCAAGGATGGAGCAGTCCAGGAGATGGGGTGAATCCATTTCCGTCATGTCACCCGCCCCCCTTTCGGGGATGGGAAGGATCCTTGCCGAGAGGGGCTTGCCCAATCTCACCGACATGTATGCGACGTCCCTGAGTACCGCTGCCAACTTGGAGTGGGGTGTGTCACCCGGGATCGGTACAACGTCGAGTCCGGTCCCGCATACGGAGGAATAAAGGAGGATCTTCTGGATGTCGAAGGCTCCGATCTCCGTTCCCCGGGCGAGACCCATGTCCTCCATCACCGGGAGCATTAACCCCGAATAACCGCACCTTCTCACATCGATATCCTTCAAAGAAGAGGTGATCGCCGCGCAGGCGGAAAGGGTGCCCTGGGATCCGAAAGGGGCCCCTATCAGCCTGTCGATGGCAAGGGCGATGGAATATCCTTCATCCAGACCCGGGGTATACGAGAGATCTATCCCTGCGAATTCCAGCTCCCCTCTCATTGAAAGTGCGGTTTTTTCTATCTCCTTCAGCTTCATGGAGTGGAGCCTGTGAAGGCTGAGAGCGAAATGGCCGAGGTCTCTTGACCTGTTGGCGGCCTCGTGGACCAGATCGCCGGATTCCAGACCTATCGAGAACATCGGTGTCTCGCTCTCGTGGTACGACGCGGGAAAGAACGGGGTATCCGCCGGGCAGCTGGCGATGGATGCGAACATGAAATTCTTGGAACCGTTTTTCGCGATCCTCGAGATCTCCCTTACGGAGGTTGACGCCGCCTCGATGTTCTGCTCGAAGATTCCCCCCCCCGAAGAAGCGATCATTGCCGAGCAGCAGGTCCGGGTGGTGGCCTCTATTATGGAGGGGACCAGGTTGATGGAGTTCGGATTGGTTGCAGGACCCACGGAGAGGAAATCAACGTAGTTGTCCTTCACGATGCCCTCCAATTCCGCCATGGTATCGGGGACACCCGCTTTCATCCTGTCGAGGGGCATGTCCTCCCAACGTTGTGTGGAGATCCTGAGGGTCTGGACATCGATCCCGGAGTTCTCGAATCCATCCCTTGCGGAGAGAAGGAATTCCGAGAGCTTCTCTATCTGTTTTTCCGCATGATCAAGGTCGATGCGGGCCCCCGCCGTGATGGTCCGTATCCTCATGATGTGGAAAGGGCTCATGATATCAAAAGGGTTTCGATAGTTCTTGGCTTCGGTGGGATACTTATCATTATCGGATCCGTCAGGGGCCCGTAGATTCCAGATCATCAAAAGCAACCGAAAAGATCCAAATTGTGGCAACCGAATTTTCCCGGTTCCATAAAGGTCTTACACCTCCGCCACAGGAGAGAAAAAGATCCCCACTTCTCGCTATTAGCGTCAGGACACTGACCATCGATGCACGCTCGATCCATCCCATACCGCTCCTTCACTTTGTTCATCCACTTCCCACGTTGATCACTCCACTCTTCTTTGCTCAGTTCGAAGGCGCGCAGAAGAGACAGGGAAATTATTCTCTCTCCTTCCTGTTCCTTTTGTCCACCTTCCCCCTTCCGACCTTTCTCGAAACCTTTCGAAGAAAGACCTTCAGGAGGAATAAATAAATGAGCTGGCCGAACCATCTAACAAAGCTGTTTAATGAATCCTACAAGCATTTCGTTGCAAAAGCTGTCCTGTTCTGGATCCTGAGAGACATACAGATGAATCAGAGATTCATCGTACATTTGAATTCAGGCTTGAATTCAAACGTGAAGCATGATGTTTCATCCGAATGGAAGGTCTCAAACGGTTACGTGGATCTCTGCGATAAAACGACAAGGACCTTGTATGAGATTGTCAACGGCAACTGAAAAGTCGTCAGTTATGGTAAATGAAAATCTTCCAGTTCTATTTAAAGTTAACGGATGACACCTCCTCTCTCCTTGGCAGTAGCCACATTTTCATTCTCTATTCTTAAGAAAGATTAATTTAATGTTTCCATTTTGTATTGTAAAATATGTGATAATATTATTAAAAATTGGTCCAAAAATGCTTAAGGTTCCATTAATTTTAACAGGTTCTCCCCAATTGTTACCATCAGAAGAATACAATATAAAATCACTCCAATAAGCTCTATCAGATTTTGATATATTATATGTAAATAAGAGAAAAATATCAGTTCCATTTAATATTTCCCATACTCCCCATCCAGATTCTATGATTTCTTCTAGGTAATTTGGCAAAGAATAATTAATATTGCCGGGATTAATCCTCCTTGAAATATTTATTATATCAGTAACCGAATTTATATTTACAAATTTCCAATTAGTGAAATTATCATCATCAGATTTTAAAAGATAATAATTATATTGCATTGACGAAAAATTATACATTTTAAAGTTTAAGGCAACTTTATTATCAATGAAAAATGAATTCAATAAAAAAATACTTTGGTTTTTATAATTTATAGATTGTAAGTTTAATATATCTATACTATTCACAATCTCCCAATCCTCATTTGGTAGTGATACATATGTAAATGATCTGTTTTCAGAATTTTTCTTGGATAATGAAATACAACCCGATGGTAGTATTATTGTTGTCATTAGTATTATCGTAAGTATTTGTTGCTTATTCATTTATTCATCTCCAACATTACCTTACTTATTCACCCTAATATTTAATAATTCGCATAAATTTCTCCCATAGTAATTCCCTTTTTCCAAGGTACTATATTTTCTATCAAAGTTGTATCTTCACCTTCAACTCCAAGTTTATTCCATAACCTTTCATTTCCATCATTTCCGAAATAAAGCCATCGATATCTTTGGGCTCAAGTAATATCTCTCTCGTTTCGACGTAAACATACCTCTTCGGCTTCCTGTGTGTCAGCAGCAATCCGTTCTGAAGGATCCTTATGGGGGCCCCCGATCTGACAGAAACAAGCTCGGTGGTCTTCAATGTCGGGTACATCAGAGCATTCTTCGGATGGTGGAACCTCCTCGATATCATCAGATGGAATCTTTTCCAGATCGACATCTCCGGTCTTTTCAGAGTCCTCCTCTCCACCTTGATGATATCCCGATATGGAATGAAATTCTTCATGATGAGGTCGGAGAACTGGGAAACAACGAGCAGGTCCCTCTCGCGAAATACGATGAAGTTCGTGGATGGTGTCAGAGAGAATATCACGAGAAACAGCAGGTAGAGTGCAGGTATGGTGAGGAGAAATGCCGAATTGTATGCCAAGGCCATTGTTTCGAGATAGCTGTTGAATCCGGCATAATGGGGAAGGGGCCCGATCATGAAGTACAGGGTTACCATGTTGACGAACGCCAACGATAGACCGCATAGTAAGGCAATGGGCTTGAACCTGAAAGCCATTGCAATGTTGGTCTGTCTTACCGGTCCGATCCTAAAATGGTAGATCTTTCCTTTGTATTCCTTCTTTATCGAGGGAAGGAAATTGTTGTCGAAAATTACCAGGTTATCCCAGAACTCCGAGAGCTCCTCCCACTGCTTGAAAGACTCCCGGAACAGGAGGGAGAACAAAGGGAACGACAGAACTATTGCAGCAAGAAATATCCACCAGATACCATCGAACATTCCGTCGATAAGCATCAGAATGAACATCGGTACGAACAGGACCCCGCAAATCATCAGAGAGAGTATTATACCGTTCCTTCTCCTGAATATCCTGAGGTATGTCTCCTTCCTCATCGGATCTCCCGCGGTATACGATGTAGCGGTTGATAATTATAGATATCTCATCCGTAGGTCGGTATCCACAGCCCTTCTATCTCCTGCTCATCGACCTTCTCGCCGTCGTAGTAGACGACTATATTAGAGAGTCTCCCCGATGTCTGGACGCTGAAACGTCCCGTTTTCGAACTCATGGTCCCGAGATCTCCCTCCCCCCAATCGAGCATCCCGGCACCGCTTCCCTCGATCTTCACCTGTATCTTCTCTCCCTCGGCCGTCTGATGACCGAAGCTGTACAACGTGACCTTCACCTCGACGCTCCCGGGGGTGTTGTACTGGCTCGGAACATGATAGGATGTTATCTGGATCATCGGCCTGTTCATTATGAACATGTAGGAAACCACAGGTGCAAGTATAAGCAACACAACAAGTGCTATTACCCCTATCGACAGGGGCAACGGCGGCTTGATGACCATTCCATCCTTGATGAAGCTTCTCTCACCGCTTTTTATCATGTCCTTGGTCTCGTAACCGAAGTTCCAGAGAGCGAACAATGATCTTCTCCCGGCTATTCCGATGGGAAAGGCCGTGAATGCGCCGATGCAGGTGAAAACGCATCCGGTCCGGTAGAGACCCGCCGTGACGAGTATCATTCCGGCAATGGGGCAGATAACCAATATCAGTATCGAGGCAAAGATCAATCCGGGCAAAAAGGGGAACCTCAAGTAAAGCAACAGTGCCCCGACCATACCCAGGATAACGGTTGCCGCTGCGGTCCCGTAATATTCGGCCCGGTTCTTTCCCTTGAAGCTCTGATCCTCGACCATAACCTCGGATGTCTTCTCTATCTCCTCAACCCAGTCAGGTTTGCTGACAGGGGCCCCGCAGTTGATGCACGCATCCCTGCCCGCAGGAATGCTCGCACCACATTTCTCGCAGATCATTTCCGTCCTCCTCCGAGGGTGTATTGTAAACGGATTTCATAATTGTTTTCCATCTTTTGGAGGTTATTTGGGGATTCTTCGTGGAATTTTTATTTGTTGACCTCTCAGAGCGGTCTCCAGACAGTAACCCCGGTCCCGGGTCCGATCCCGTTCCCTGCCGCAAGCCCCCGGTTCATCTCGATCACATATTTGCACACCCCGTTGCTCGGATACACCTCAAGTTGATCGTCCGGTATCCCGACTCCCGGGTCTGCTTCGTATACCCGTATCACCTCGAAGTCCGGGCTCACGAAAACGATGTCCAGAGGAATGTGTGTGTTCTTCATCCAGATGTACACCTCCCTTGCGGGGTCGTAATGGAAAACCATACCCCTGTCCACTGCAAGCTCTGTCCTGTTCATCAATCCCGTCCTCCTCTCGGCCTCGGTGGCAGCCATCTCACATCTTATCGAGAGGAGCTTGACACCATTGTCATCGAAGGTTACCTGATACAAGCCGTCGTCCGGGTCCTCCGCTGTCATGCAGCCGGAAAAGGAAACAGAGACAAGGATGAAAGCGAGGATCGTAATGTACAATTTCATTACAACACCTATGTTGACAATAGCACCATCGCTATCAGTGCGAAGATGATGCCAATACCCTGCTTTAAGGTCACCGGCTCCTTGAGCACGAAGAAGGAAAGGACTATCACCACCAGCGGGTAAAGTGCCGTCATCGTCACCACAACGGATGCCTTGCCCCTGGAGAGGGCAAGTAAAAAGAACAGGGACCCGAGGGCCCCGGCTGTTCCCGCAAGGAGAGCAAAGGAGAAACCCTTACCGTTGAGATCGGGTTTGAATCCTATGAAAGCGAGTACTATCAGAGCAACGGCAGCGGTCCCTATCGTCTCGTAGACCAGTATGCTTCTTGGTTCGATCCCCTGATCTATCGCGAGCTTGGGAAAGAACCCCCATAGACCGTACAACAATAGAGACAGAACGGCGAATATCAACCAGGGCTCCACCTTCTTCACCACGGATAGGTCAATACCCTGGACGATAAAATCTTAACCTTTCAGCAGGTGTATTCCTTTATTGACCTGGCAACGCTTCTTGCCATCTCGTCGAGCCTGTCAAGATCTTCCGCGGTAGGGGCCCCCGTAGCCTCCACAACGGGCTCGACGAACCGACAGACCGATCTCCTTGCAAACTCCTCGAGCTCCTTCACCCCGCCCCCGCCCCATCCGCAGGAGCCAAACACCCCGATGACATGGTTCTTTATCCTCGAATTGGTCAGGAAATGCACGAACTCTTCTATGGGAGGGAACATTCCGGTATTGTATGTGGGGGTCCCGATCACAAGACCTCGGTATCTCCAGGCATCGTTGACCAGATACGAGAGATGCGTTTTGGAGGCATCGTGCACGATGATGTTCTCGATACCCTCCTCGGAGAGCACCCTCGCCACCCTGTCCGCCATCTTCTTTGTGTTCCCGTACATCGACCCGTAGATCACGACCGCACCTTCGACGGTCTCCATCGACGAGAGCCGGTCATAGTAATCTATGATGTATCCGGGATCGGACCTCCAGATGGGCCCATGTGTGGCGCATATTACCTTGATATCCACGCCCGAAAGCTTCTTCAAAGCTGCCTGGACCATGGGGGAGTACTTGGCAATTATATTGGTATAGTACCTGGATATCTCCTGTTCGTAATGCTCGAGGTTGAGCTCGTCGTCGAATATTCCGCCGTCGAGGGTTCCGAAACCTCCGAAGGCATCCCCCGAAAATAGTATCCCCTCCCTGGTATCGTAGGTCATCATGGTCTCGGGCCAGTGCACCATCGGTGTGAGATAGAACCTGAGCTTCCTTGAACCCAGGTCGATCTCGTCACCATCGTCCACGATATGAATGTTCTCCGTGATCCCGTAGAAGTTCTCGAGAAACTTCTCCGTCTTCCTGTTGCCAACGATCCTGACATGGGGAAACCTGTCTATGATCGCCTTAATGGATCCCGAGTGATCCGGCTCCATGTGGTTTATCACAAGATAATCGATGCTCCTTCCGTCGATGAGCTTCGAGATCTTATCAAGATATGGGGATGTTACGGTGAACTTCACGGTATCTATGAGCGTGATCTTCTCGTCCACGATCATGTAGGAGTTGTATGACACACCTCTCGGAAGGGGCCACAGAGACTCGAAAAGGTGGGTCTCCCTGTCATTTATTCCTATCCAGTATACATCTTCGGTTATCGGTATGGGTCTGTCCATCCAGAACAACTCCCTGCATGAAGGGCAAATTATCGAGATACTTAAACCTTGCACATCGATGGTTCAACAAATATCTTTCGAATGCTCCTTCAGCAGATGGAAACGAAAAGGTTCCCGGAGAAAGGAACCGCCGTTGTGGAAATCCTTAAAAACAATAAGGTTATGGGTCATCGATCGGAGGTCTTTGTATGATCACCCATGAAGAAAGGTGCACCTCTTGCGGGGTACCGCTCCAGGCCAGCAGGTCCGTCAGGTTCGGCTGCCCGAAATGCAATGAAGAGACGATCGTCAGATGCGGTCAGTGCAGGGACCAGTCCGCATACTACACCTGCACGGCCTGCGGTTTTACGGGCCCTTGAAGGAGAGATGGACATGGGAGAGGTACTCATCAGATACAAGATAATGCCGGAAGGCCCGGATGTGGACCTGGAGAAGATAGCCGAGACCTTTGCGACCTACGTCCCGGACCACGGAAGGGTTTCCCGGTACGAGGTGAAACCGGCCTTCTTCGGCCTCATGTTGTTGGAATGGGCCGTTGTCCTGGATGACAAGAAGGGCGGCGGTGACGAGCTCGAGGAAAAGCTCGCAAATACCGAGGGCGTCCAGTCCGTGGAGATCCTCGAGATGGGGCTTATCTGATCATGAAAGTGAAAGGTCTCTCTCCGATCCATCCCACCGAGGACCCGGAAAAGGTCCTGGGATCGATCTTGAACATCTTTCCATCCGCAGAGAATGTGGTCTCCTCCGATTCGATAACATTCACCTGCCCTGACCTCGACAGGTTCAAAGAGCTTCTAATGGACCAGCAGATAAGGGATACCGCCGTCATGGTAATTGGGAAAGGCCTGAACGGGGATTCATCGGATTTCTTCCTGAACAAGCAGGCAGCCCTTGTCGAAAGGATCAATTTCACCGATGAAAGGTCGACCCTGGGAGACATAGAGGTGAAAGTGATGGAGGGTGCCAGGCAACTGATCTCGGATATCACCCCGGAATAGGTCATCTTTGTTCAACACCACTTAAATAGTCACCTCCTCAATATGGAGCATGATGAGGGAAAGCTCCGCATCCAGGCATATGATCTTCATTATGCTGTCCATTCTATTTGCCGTGCTTTTCACCTTATTGATCCATCTTTCAGCGGACGCCCAGGAGGCAAAGGCGGTCGTGGATATTGGAGGGGACAGCTACGAGGTCGATGTTTCCCCTGAGGGTCAGGGTATGGTCGAGATCGAGGTCTCCGTGAGGTCCACCGTTCCCAGGAATACGGTTTACGAGGTTCATTACGAGCTTGTGGGGGCCCCCACCTGGACCGTTGACATACCCGGGAAGCTTTACATGGAGCCCCTCGGCAGGAAGATCTTCGATGCCACTGTAATCGCACCCATCGGCGAACCGGCAGGAAAGGAAGCGGAACTAAGGGTATGGGTCTCCGGTGAGGGAGAGACCGTGTCCTGGGAAACGGCCCTCTCGGGAGACAGCTGCACGATCGTCGTTGAACCGTTCCACAGGGCGGATATCGCCCTCGAGGAGGACTATCTCCTTGACCGGGACCTCGAGGGTTCCGTCCTCCTCCCGGTGGTCAACCGGGGGAACACCATGTCCTGGATTGGTCTTGACATCGATCAGGGTCAGGATAGGTTCTCGATCCCCTCAGGTCTGGAGCAGCTCGAGCCCGGTGAGAACAGAACAGTGGTGATCGAATACGATATGCGGGGGATCACGGAAAGCGTTACCGTATCACTGTTCCCAAAAGCAAATACCTGGTCTCCCCTCGAGGGAGTTGATCTGAAGTTCGTTCCGGACGGGGATATTGTGCATATCCTCTTGAGAAGGGGCCCGTTCCTGATACTGGTCCCCCGACCTCTCGCTGAAGGTAACGTCGTCGAGCTATTCACGATCGGCGGAGGTCTGGAAAACTGCGGTATCGAGCTCGTGGAGGGGCCCGAGGGCGCCTACATCGATGCAAGGAAAGGGTTCGATCTGGCCGCTCTCCGGAGAGAAGAGATCCGCATGGATCCCCGCGGTTTCTCCGGTTCACGGTCTATCATTGTCAGGGCTTATGGATATGACGTGGAGAGAAAGGTGGTGTCCAACCCGTGGGTTTTCAGGGCCGATATGCCGGAAACGGATGAAGCTTTCGTTATCACGGCACCGGTTGCCGTTGGCGGAGGGGCGGCAGCGGTGACCGCGATATTCGCCGGTTCCGCCGCATACTTCTATGGAGCCTCCGAGGTATTCAAATACAGATGGTTGACCTTGGCATTCGTGCCTTTGTACACCATCGCTCATGAGGAGAAGGTCCTTGACCACTTCTTCCGGGGGCGCCTGTTCGAGTACATCAGGGAGCATCCGGGGGCAACATTCTCTGCACTCAAGGAGCATTTCGAGGTCAACAACGGCACGCTGACCTACCACCTTCACAGACTGGAGAAGGAAGAGCTGATCACATACAGGAATCTCGGAAAGTACAAGCTGTTCTACGCCGATGGCATGAGGATCAAGGGTGTGGATGTTGTGATATCTCCCCTTGACAGGGAGATCATAGAGATGATCTCGAGAGAACCCGGGATCGCATCCTCCCGGATAATCGCATCCTTCGATGACGAGAGGTCGAAGAGAACGGTATCCAGGCACCTGAAACAGCTGGAGAGGAAGAGGTTCATAAGGGTCGAGAGGTCACACGGAGCACGGAGACTCTACATCACCGGGGACCTCGAAAGGGTTCTGATACCCGGAAAAGGAGTGATCGAGGTCGCCAAGATGACCGGTGTGGAGACCTTATGATATTTGTTTTGATCGGATCCAAGCTGCAGCTACGGTAATAAAATAAGTAAAAGCGCCGCAGGGCGGATTCGAACCGACGACCTTACGGTTAACAGCCGTACGCTCTAACCTGCTAAGCTACTGCGGCACGTGCTTGGCATATGGCCCAATATTGAAATCTTATTTAAAACATGCTGTATATATTTTTGACTGCCATCCAGAGTCTTCCAGATGGAAAGATGGCATGTAAAATCATGGATCTATGATCTGGGTATCCAACATCCTCGAGATCAGATGGAACGAGGAAACCCCGGGAGATGATGATAGTCAGAATTGATGGATGTCATATCCCTTTTCAATTTCTGGGAGGAAGAACTTGAGACAGATCATGAAAGAAATGAATATCTGGATCGTTTCGAGGATTATCTGAAGATGCCTTCTACCTCGGTGGCTGTGACCGGGATAGAAGGAGTGAGAAAACCTATATTTGCCGGCAGATTATCAAAAAGGGGAAGGATCCGAAATAGAAGGGAGGAGAGACTTTTATTATTTTGTGGTCAACACCTCTTTTCCCATTGATAGTATATCATCATACTTTTCTTCATCTATCATCAATTCATCAACAATGATCTCGATCTCC
>Ga0272441_10000725_pt1 | contig 73058 bp, 62 predicted proteins | sample SSMProp6N_FD_193582 | JGI IMG/M metagenome (GOLD analysis project Ga0272441, IMG submission 193582) | Marine sediment archaeal communities from Little Sippewissett salt marsh, Falmouth, MA, United States - SSM-Prop-6N | ecosystem: Environmental > Aquatic > Marine > Wetlands > Sediment ...
GGATGAACTGGCCGATGAAGCAAGGTATTCCGGCATCCCCGAAATAACGCGCAGGTCCATTTTTCACGCCCTCAACCAGAAGGCTGTAGCCCGCAGGGCGGCCAGAGAAACCGGCCGTTCCTACGAGCAGGTCAATCTGGTGGTGGCGCATATGGGCGGCGGCATCTCCGTGGGCGCTCACCTCAGGGGCAAGGTCGTCGACGTCAACAACGCCCTCGACGGCGACGGGCCGTTCTCCCCCGAAAGGGCGGGCTCGCTGCCCGCTGGCGAACTCGTAAGGTTCGCCTTTTCGGGCAAGGCCGAACTGCCCGACATGCAGCGCCGCCTCACGGGCGGGGGCGGGCTGGTGGCCCACCTCGGCACCAACGACCTGCGCGAGGTGGAAAAGCGCATCGCCGCGGGTGACGAGCGCGCGAAACTCGTTTTCGAGGCGATGGCCTACCAGGTAGCTCGCGAGATAGGCGGAAAGGCGGCCGTTCTCTCGGGCGACGTCGACGCCGTGGTGCTTACGGGCGGCCTTGCGTACAGTGAAAACTTCGTGGAGGAGATCCGGAAGAGAGTCGCCTTTATCGCGCCGGTAAAGGTGTTTCCCGGTGAAGATGAGATGCGGGCTCTCGCGGAGGGCGCCTTCAGAGTTCTTTCCAAAGAGGAAAAGGCGCTCTCATACGCCGCAGAATGACAGGAGGGGATGAGTTTGCGCATCGTTGTTCTTGAGCCGCTCATGGTTGCGAAAAACACGCTCGAAGGCCTCTTCGCGCCGTTGACAGATCAGGGCCATGTAGTTGAGTTCTGTGACAAAAAGACCGACGACCTGATGGAGCTTATCGGGAAATGCAAGGGAGCAGACGTAGTGGTCGTCGAAAATCAGTCACTCCCGGGCAAGATTCTGGAGGCATGCCCCAATATCCGGATGGTTTCCGTGGCCACCGGATTCCGCGATCAGGTCGATCTGAACAAGGCAAGATCAAAGCTTATTTCCGTGTGCGCGGTTCCTGACCCGTGGACCCACTCTCTGGCGGAGCTAGCCGTAGCTCTTGTTCTTGCCGTCATCCGCCGGATCGTTCCAGGAAACCTTGGCGCCAGAGGCCAGGAAGTTACCGACTCCATAGAGGGACGGGAGCTTTTCGGAAAAACAGTGGGAATAATCGGCCTTGGCCCCGAGGGTTTGTACGTGGCGAAAATGCTCGGTGTGTTTGGATGCGAACTATTGGGTTATGACGAAAACTGGAGCAGGGAGGCGGAGGCCCTCGGGAATATCGAAAAAGCAGGCCTCGACGACCTTCTGGAACGCTCCGATATAGTTACCGTTCATGTTCCCCGTTCGTTGCCGGACACGATTCTCGACAGGGAAAAAATTGGCAAGATGAAAAAGGGCGCCATTCTGGTGAATATCGACAATCCTGAAGCCGTTGACTACAAGGCTCTCGCTTCCGCGCTCAAGAAAGGCAAACTTTCGGGCGCTGGGCTGGATGTATTCGACGCCGAGCTTCCTCTTCCCGCGTCGCATCCGCTTTCTAAGGCGCCGAACACGGTTTTCACCCCGGGTTTCGGCACATCCACCCCTGAAGGGCTGGAGAAGAGAATACAGACAACGATAGACAATATTACATCCTGGATAAACGGCAAACCGGAAAACGTAGTTGTCTGATACTACCATTCCGATCATAAAGAAACGGGAGACCTGATACGGTCTCCCGTTTCTTTATGGCGAAAACCGGTAAGCGACTCAGTTTCTTCGTTCCCTGATCCGATACAGAATTTCTTTCGCAAGATTGTTGTAGTTTCGTGACCCCGTGCAGTTTCTGTCAAAGTCCTTTATCGCCTTTCCAAGAGAAGGCGCTTCCTTAAGCCGTACGTTCATCTTTATTTCGTTTTTGAAGACCATGTCTTCAAACTGCCGCCGGATTTCCTTCTTGATTATCCTGGTCGTTCTCTGTCTTCCGTCGACCATGGTAAGGATTATTCCAAGCATGCTTCCGGCTTGCCCTATGCCTTCCCTCACAAGCTGTACGGCTTCCATAAGGTTGATCAGGCCCTCGAAACCCAGATACTCCGGGGTTACGGTGACCAGCAGGTAGTCCGAGGCGGTTATGGCGTTTACCGACAGAAGTCCCAAAGAGGGCGGGCAGTCCACGATAATGTAGTCGTAGCCCGACAAAACCCTTTCCAGAGCCTTTCGAAGTGTTATTTCCCTGTCATCGGTGTTGGCCAGATTAACGTCGGCCGAAGCAAGGTTTACGGATCCGGGCATTATATCCAGACCCTCAATATACGTTTTTCTTATTGCTTCAAGCGGGTCCATCTCATCCAGAATAACTTCGGCCGTACCCGGGAAAATATCCGATCGGGTGAGCCCCAGTGAAAAAGAAGCCGAACCCTGAGCGTCAAGGTCCACAAGAAGAATTCTGAGGTCCCGTTCCGCGAGACAGGCCGCGAGGTTTACAGCCGTAGTGGTTTTGCCCACGCCTCCCTTGTTGTTCACAAGTGAAAGGATGATGCCTTCTCTGGATTTGCCCGACATATCGGAATGCCCCCCTGTTTGATCCAATTGGTTTATATTAGCAAAGGATATTGACGAAACCTGCGTCTCGGTGATAATTCAGGATACCACTGCCGAGCCTCATGAACAAACAGAACCGGCCAACAAATTATGGATCCTGAAATGATTCTAAAAGACAGCATTGACTGAATGTGGACTTAATAGCCCGAAGCCGTGACGCATAAACGTAGGCTGTTGACTGAAAATAACCGAAAAAAGAAAAACGGTTTTTTGTGTGAATTGTTTATGCTAAGATAAATATCGGTAATGCAGGCTTTTTAGGATAAACTTGTTGTAAAGCATGAAAGTAAAAAACAACAAACCCGATCGCTATAATTCATCCAATCCAAGGGAGGGATAAGTTTGTCATACACGATCATTCCTGACAATGCAACAGAAGACACCAAACCTGAACCAAAAGACAGCAGCGTGAAGATATCCGAAGACGTGATTCTGGAACTGGCTACGCAGGCTCTTGGAAAAGTTATTGGTATCAAGCCGTTTTCCGGAGAAAACGGGGATGGCCCTCCAGGAGGAGTCAAGATCACGGTAAATCCGGGGCCTGTGCCCTCGGTTACGGTCGACGCCCACATAACCACTAGATACGGGTTCAGGATACCCGATATCTCCTGGTATGTTCAGGAATTTATCAAGCGGAGCCTTGAGCAGAACACGGGATATGTAGTAAGTGCTGTAAACGTATTTGTCCAGGGAGTTTTTCTCGAATAACGTTTTGCGGGCAGAAATATCGGCAACCCCTTCGCGGCCAGACGGCCCGGAGTGAGAGAATATTTAGAAACACAAAAAGCCCAGCAATCATTTTAGGAGGGGAACAATATGAATTTGAGCCAGGAAGGAATCGTAAGGATATCCGAGAACGTTATCGAGCAAATAGCCATTCAGGCTCTGGCCAGAGTTATTGGCATCAAGCCCGCAAGTCCCAACCACGAAAGCGAGGGAGCGGAGGGCAAGGGGCGCAAGGCGAATGGCGGCGTCAGAATCCAGGTAGAGGGAGATGAAGGCGTTGTCCCCTCTATAGCCGTAGATGCTTTCATTCTTACGAAATACGGACTCAGAATCCCTGACATATCCTGGTACGTACAGGAATCCATCAAGAGCACCCTGGAACAGTTCACGGGATACAACGTCAAGGGCGTGAACGTCTTCGCTCAGGGCGTTTACCTGGACGAAGAAAAAGAATAACAGGAAGCAGTGTTATTCAGGGGATAGTCTTCCCTGTGAAATCAGGAGAAAGGGAGGAGAAGACCCATGACATCGCCCGAGATGGATGAAAATGTTCCGGTTTTCCAGCCACAGGAACCTGCATTTGAAAAGGTCAGAATTTCAAAAGAGGTCATCTCCCAGATCGCCACTCAGGCCCTTCTGAAGGTTATCGGAGTAAGGGCGGCCAAAGGCGACAACGGGAGGATGAGTTTTTCCCAGGGAGTCTCCATTACCGTGGAAGAAGGCAGGGCGCCCTCCATCATCGTAGATACGTTCGTGGAAACCAAGTACGGGCTCAGGATCCCTGACATAGCCTGGTATATCCAGGAATCCGTAAAAACGACCCTTGAACAGAACACCGGTTACAGGGTAAAGGCCGTAAACGTTTACGTTCAATCCGTTTATATCGAGGAAGTAAACAGACCAGGCCAGATACTGATGAACACCAAAGCGCCCGCCCAGCCTCCGGTGAAGAGCCCCGAACCCGTCGTTGAAACGGTAATGGAAGAACCCGTCCAGGTGGAAGAACAGGATATCCATCCTGAAGATGTAGAAACAGTCGAGACGGACCCGAAACAGGAAGAATCCGATGAAGAAAAGAAAAGCCCAAAGAAATCCAAAACAAGCATTTTCGGAAAAGGTAAAACTTTCTGAAACGCACTTGGCTGAGCTCCAGAAACAATGGATATTATATTAAAAAGGCGCTTCTCACAGCAGAGAAGCGCCTTTCTTTTGACCAGGCGGCAATAGTCGTGGAATAATACAGTCATAGAATACGCTGAAACACTGACGCCATTGGGAGGGTTCAGTATGAAGGAAAAGTTCAGGATCCAGGATGCCTTAAGGTACGGATGGACGACGTTTACCGGAAATGTGGTTTTTTTCGTACTGATGATGCTTGTGATCGGTATCCCGCTGGCGCTGTTGCAGCGTTCGGTAGCGGGGGCCCCGTGGTATTCGCTGTCATCCATTTTCCTGCGCAGCGTGTGTGCGCTTCTTCGAGTCGTGGCGGCAATGGCCGTAATAGTGGTAAGCCTTTCCTGGCTTGACGAAGGGGGGTTCCGCAGGTCGCGACTGGACGAGATACGGGAGCAGATAGTCCCCTATTTCCTGGGGTCTCTGCTGTACTCGGCCATAGTCGGGGTAGGGATGATACTGCTAGTGGTTCCCGGGGTGTACTGGGCGGTGAAGTATCAGTTCATTCCCTATCTCATAATCGACAGGGGGCTGGCTCCGATGGAGGCCCTGAAGGCGAGCGGAGACCTTACCGAAGGCTACCGCATGGACCTTTTCCTTTTCCTGCTGGCGGTCATAGGGGCGAATATACTGGGGGCTCTGGCTTTCGGGGTTGGGCTGCTGGTCTCGATTCCGGTGACGTTCCTGGCCCACGCCTGGGTGTATCGCCGTTTCCAGCCGTAGACCATGACGCCCGGTTCCCTGCCAAGGTTAGTCTGCATAGCGGCGGCGACATGGCTGGCGGTATGCGCCGTTGCCTGGCTGTTCCAGGGCAGGATCATCTATCAGCCCAGGGAAAGGCTGGTCATGACCCCGGCGGATGCAGGCATTCCCTATGAGGACCTGATGCTCGAAACGGACGACGGCGTAACGGTAAACGCCTGGTTTTCGCCCCTGCCGCAAAGCGAAAAGGCTCTGCTTTTCTGCCATGGAAACGCCGGTAACATGTCTCACAGGATGGAGTCCCTGTCCATATTCAGGCGGCTTGGGTTCAACGTGTTGCTGTTCGACTACAGAGGGTACGGCAAGAGCGGAGGAAAACCGTCGGAGGAGGGGCTTTACGAAGACGCCCGCGCTGCGCTGGCTGAACTGAGGCGCAGGGGGTTTGAGCCTGCGGAAACGGTGTTTTTCGGCCGTTCGCTGGGCGGCGCCGTGGCGGCGCTTATGGCGCTGGAAGAAACCCCGGCCGCACTCGTTCTTGAATCCACCTTTACATCCCTGCCGGCGATGGGCGCGCGCTATTTCCCTTTTCTGCCCGCACGGCTGATCCTCAAAGACCGGTTCGACACCCTCTCGGTTATCGGCCGCATCAGCTGTCCGGTCCTTGTGGTCCACAGCCCGGAAGACGAAATAGCGCCGTTCGATCACGGCAGGCGGCTTTTTGAAGAGGCCGCCGGGCCCAAAAAATTCCTGGAGATACATGGAGACCACAACGGCGGCTTTGTTTTGTCGGGTAAGGTCTATGTCGACGGGCTGCAACGGTTCCTTGATCTCGCGGCGCACGACTCGCGCTGAACAAAGTGTTAACCCGTCAGGCGAAGCGTGATAATATCTTGTCAGAACAATAAAAAATGCGGAGGTGCAAAGAAATGGCTGGATACCATGAACCTGTCGAAGAGCTGTCCCAGGCCGACCGCGATATTTCGAGGGCCCTGAACAGCCTCAAGGAAGAGATCGAGGCGGTCGACTGGTACCATCAACGTGCGGCCGCAACCCAGAACCCGGATATTCGGGCTATCATCACGCACAACCGCGACGAAGAGATCGAACACGCGGTAATGATGATCGAGTGGCTCAGGCGCACCATGCCGGAGTGGGACGAAGCCCTCAAGATCTACCTTTTCACGGAAGCCCCGATCACGGAAGTAGAAGAAGCGGCGGCTGGCGGTGAGGGTTCTCCCGCGACCCCGTCCGGCGGCGGGTTGGGCATAGGCAGCCTCAAGGGCCGCCGCTGACCGACCGAACGAAAAGGAGGACAACGAAGATGGATATGCTGAGACGCTCCCTTTCACCCATTACAGACGCGGCGTGGAAGGAAATTGACGAACAGGCCGTAAAGGTGCTGGAGGCCAGGCTTTCGGCGCGCAAGTTCGTAGACGTATCGGGTCCCCACGGCTGGGACTACGCGGTGGTTCCCACCGGAAGGCTGGACGTGTCCAAAAAAACCGGACCGCAGGACGTGCGCTGGGGAGTGCACGTTGTGCAGCCGCTCGTGGAGACCCGGATACCTTTCGAGATGGATCTCTGGGAACTCGACAACATTGTCAGGGGCGCAAAAGACCTTGACCTTGACCCAGTGGTGGAGGCCGCACACAAGGCGGCTCTGTTCGAGGAGGAGGCCGTATATCACGGGTTCGACCCGGCGTGCATCACGGGCCTTTCCCAGGCCGGAGCCTCGCAGGCGCTTGCCCTTTCTACATCCTCTCCCGCAGGCATAATGGAAGCCGTTACCGGCGCCGTGGTCGCGTTGAGAGAGCAGTCGATAGAGGGACCCTACGTGCTGGTGGCCGGTCGCGAGCTGTGGCAGGCCATTGAAACAAGGGGAGAAGGATACCCCCTGGGCAAGAGGGTCGGTTCCATACTCGACGGCGGCACGGTCTTTGCTCCACATATCGACGGCGGATTCGTCGTATCCGTGCGCGGAGGCGACATGGAGCTGGTGCTGGGCCAGGATATCAGCATCGGGTTCGAGGGGGTCAAGGGCGAAAAAGCCAGGCTCTTCATGGCGGAATCCTTCACTTTCAGGGTAATAGAACCCGCCGCGATAGTTCCTCTGGTTAAAAAGTAGCTTTTCGGAAACAGGCAGAACGCAAGTGGCGGGACCGTTACGGTCCCGCCACTTTTCTTTTGTCGGTAAGGCGCATAGGACTCAGAAGGAAGGGCGATAAACCGGTAAATGGTCAACCGTGAACGGTAAACGGAAAAATCGGGTAAACAGGAAGGGCGATAAGCCCCTGCTGTCATTCCGAGCATAGCGAGGAATCTCGGTCTCCTGCTTTTGCTTTTCCCCTAACGCCTTACTCCTCACTCCTCACAGGTTTATAATCCCCTTGCGCCTGGCGTCTTACGGATCCTCGAAAGCGAGATCCCTCCACTCGCAGAAACATCTCGTGTTCGGGATGACAAGCCCTCGCCCCGGACTTTCCGTTTACTGTTGACTGTTTACCGGTCTTTTCCCCTTTCTTACGTCTTACGTCTGACGTCTTACGGCTCTATTCTTTTCTGATCGCTGCCAGCTGCGCACTGCCACCTGATTCTGTTTACAGATCTATCTCCCTTCCCGCCTTTTTGGCGGTGACCCGGTCGAAGATGTCCGCGGCTACCACAACGTCCTGAACCGCTATGCCCACGGTCTTGAAAAGCGTGATCTCTTCAGCCGACTGGCGGCCCGGCTTTTTCCCCGCCGCCAGCTCGCCCAGTTCACCGGTTATGCGTTCACGCGAGAAGGTCTTGTTGCTTATGGGGTTGATGAAATCGGCCGATTCCGCCAGTACGGCCTCGACTGAATCCATGTATATCGTTCCGGCCCGGTCCAGCAGCACAGGGTCCAGTTCCTGCATCTCGGGAGTGAACGACCCCACCCCGTTGACGTGGGCCCCGGGCTTGATGAGCCTGGCGTCGAAAACAGGTTTTCTGGCAGTGGTAACAGTTGTTATCACATCCGCCCCGTCCAGAGCTTCTTCGGGGGTCTCGACCGCCACCAGACGCACCATAGAGAAAGGCTCCCTGTCTTTGAGCCTTTTAACCAGAGCCCTGCTCTGTTCGATACGCGGGTCGAACAAGCGAACCTCCTCAAGAGGCCTGGCGGTGATAATGGCCTCCAGTTGGCATTCCGCCTGACCGCCGGCTCCGAAAAGCGCGCCGATTTTCGAATCCTTGCGGGCGAGCAGGTCGGTGGCCGCCCCGGCAGCCGCGCCGGTGCGTATCTGCGTCATGACGGTACCGTTCAGCAGCGCTTTGGGCATCCCCGTTTCGTCGTCTACAAGGACCACGGTCGAAGGCACGGCGGGCAGTCCTCTGGCGGGGTTGCCGGGGAAAACCGAAACTATCTTTACGCCCGCGGCGGGTCTGTCGCCGCCGACGTAGGCCGGCATGAAAAGCACCGTGCCGTCATGTCCCCTGACCGGAAGCTGTGTCCTGAGAGGCACATCCGTATCACCCTGCGAAAAAAGCCTGAAAGCCCTTTTCGTGGCCTCTATCGCGTCTTTCATCGGATACATCGAACGTATCTCGTCACCAGATATCACAAGCATCATGTTTCCCTCCCTCGTGTAACTATCGTCTGTTATTTGTCCAGCCTTGGAAGCGCCAGGGCCGACGGGCATACCGCCAATCCCCCCCGCGACGTACAGCGCAGTTCCTCGGGCAGCATGCGTCCCACACTGTCCACCGCGTCCACCGTTTCATCGAGCGGCACCGGGTTCCAGTACCCGGCCAGAACCAGGTCGGCGCACAGGAACGCCTGTGACGCCAGCGCACCGTTGCGGCTGTGGCAGGGTATCTCGACCACGCCCTGTATCAGGTCGCACACGGATCCCATCATGTTCTGGAAAACCGTCGCCGCGGCGTCGCAGGCCTGCCGGGCGTTACCCCCCGCAGCTTCAACGACAGTCGCCGCGCTCATTGCCCCCGCCGCGCCTATCTCCACCTGGCAACCGGCCACCTCTGCGGCGAACGTGCTCCTCCGGTCCAGGGCCAGGCCTATTGCGCCCCCGGCCCACATCGCAGTTATTACCTTTTCGCGCGGAATACCCATGTCCAGATGAAGCGTGGAGGTTACTCCCGGCATGACGCCGGCCGACCCGCCGGTCGGAGAGGCGCATACAACGCCTCCCGCGCCGTTCACATGCATGGCCGCCATGGCCCTTACGGCCGCCCGGGCGTGGGGGCCGCCAAGGAACATCGCGCCGCCCTGTTCGGCCTTCATTACGTCGCCCGCAAAGGGGCGCAGCAGTTTCATGCGGTGCGTGGCGTCGGTAAGGCCCTTTTCTACCGAGTCAAGCATGATATCCAGCCGCTCGCCCATTTCCTTCTGCAACTGGTCGCGGCCCAGCCCCAGCAGATCTCCCTCGTAGGCAAGGGCCGCCTCGGCCAGCGACCATTCCTTTTCAGCGGCGAGAGCCAGCAGTTCCGAAGTGTCGGCGAACAGTTCCCTGCCCCTGAGAGGGTGCATCACCGGCGCGCTCACGCGGATCGTTCCAACTCCATCCATGCTGCTCAGGCGGTCGAGCATGGCCTTGTCGGGTTCCAGCGGCGATGAGGCCAGGACAGCGCCGTTTCCCGGAACCTCGCATGCCTCCGGGTCCCAGGTCTTGAGCGCTTCCAGAGCCTCCGCCGGGCCGCCATGGCCCGTTTTGAGGAGAACCACGTATTTGTCGCCCGTTATCCTGGTTTCCGCGCCGTCAACGGAAGCGATCTCGATGGATCCGCCTCCCACCGATCTGGCGTGGATCTCCATGCTTCCTCCGTCCTCCCCCCGCAGTTTCACAAAGGCGCTGTTGGGGTGGTCCGCTTCGGAGAAAGGGGCAAGCCGGAATGTCGCCTCAAGCCCTTTTTCGGGCGCCGTTGAAAGGATCCCGGGTTCTTTCGGGTCTGTAAGGGGAATGCCCAGAAGCCCCGCCACGAATGCCGCGTCGCTGCCCTGATCATGGTAGCAGACAGCCAGAGAACTGGCCGGGTCGAACGTGAATACGGCCTCCACCGGTCTGGAGCCCAGCAGGTAGCGTGCCGTCCTTCCTATGCGCCACGGTCCGGCCGTATGAGAGCTGGACGGGCCCCGCATGATGGGGCCGATGACGTGGTTCAGAATACTTACGCGCTTTTTCATGCAATTCCCTCCAAGTCTGTGTCTGGCGGTTTTCCGGTCGCGCTTATTCGCCCAACCAATATCTGATATATCTTACACTATTTTTCTGCCTTCCGTGCGCTCCAGGGAAACACCCCGCACCCCCGGTGCGGCCTTACAGGCCCCGGTTTTCAGTATTGTTGAACGAAAGAGGGGCGCGAACACCATTTGACAACCCCCGGACCGCTATATTAGGATGTCTTTTGTCCGATGGATAAAATCTGATATATTGTGAAGCATATCCTGTTTTCTTTCCGCAAATAAGCATATCCCAAAAAAACCGGGGAGGTGGTAACGGGTCCTTTCATTTGCACCCTGCAGCTTCGATCGCCCCAAAACCAGCAAAAAACCCCGACACAACGAGAGGAGAGGTTTACGTGAACAGGACCATTGCCAAGGTATTGCTTAGAGGTGTCCTCGTAGTTTCGCTGCTTGCCTTCGTCGCCGGCGCAGCCCTTGCGGCTCCCGAGATGACACTGAAATTCGCGGGCCAGTCCCCCGCCGATCACCCCGCAAGCATCAAGATGAACGAGATCGCTCAGGAGGTCGCCGAAAAGACCGACGGCCGCATCGAGATCAAGGTATACCCGGCCAACCAGCTTGGAGACTATACGCTTGTCTACGAAGAGCTGATCAGGGGCACCATCGACATGGCCTGCATCTCGGTTCCCAGCCAGTTCGACCCCCGTCTCGAGCTCGTCTACATCAACGGTTTCCTCAGAAGCTATGACGACGCCAAGAAGGTCTTCTCCCCCAACGGCTGGCTCTTCAAAAAGATGAGCGAACTCGAGGCGCGCCTCGGTGTCCACCTCGCAGGCTTTTTCGTTGAAGGCATGATCGGAACCGGGACCACAGAACCCGCCGACCAGCCGCTGAACCCCTCCGTCGACAAGGGCGTTCTCATCAGGGTTCCCAACATGGACGTCTACAAGCTCGCGGCCGAAGCCATGGGCTACCGCACCGTAACCATTCCCTACGCCGATGTTTACCAGTCTCTCCAGACCGGAGTCTGCGAAGGAGTTAACGGCTATTCGGTCGTTGCCGCCTACACCATGCTCCGTGATGTCCTGAAAAACTGGTACATGACCAACTACTCCATCGAGTGCCTTAATTACATGATAGGCGACAAGACCTGGAACAAGCTCAGCGCCGACGATCAGGCCATCATCCAGGAAGCCATCAGCAGCGCCGCCGCCAGAAGCATCGAAGAAGCCGAAGCTTCCGACGAGATGTACATGCAGAAGATGCGCGACATGGGCATCAACGTCTACACCTATACCGCCGAGGAACTCGTTCCCATTTCCGAGGCATGCGCCAGCACCTGGCCAATGCTCGAGGATAAAATGACCAAGGAGCTCATGGACGAATTCCGCAAGGAACTTGCACCCAAATAGATTCAATAACATAATGCAGTTTACGGGGAGCCCGGGAAGGCTTGAGCCTTTCCGGGCTTTCCGCCTGAATGGCTTTTCGTTTTAACCGCCCTGGGCAACAGTGGGGCGACCCGAAACTTTTTGCACCACCCTGCTTTCCCGGAAACAGAAAGACCGTGTCCGGCAAACCTTTTTTCCGGATTTGATCATAAAAAGCACAATACCACCCGTTCAGTTCGGCTAAATTTCAGCAAGATGTTTGGAGGAGCAGACTCGTGTCTCAACCCCCTGCGATCCAGGAAAACAACGGTTTCAAGAAACCAGGCGGCATATTCGACAAGGTGGTCATCAACTCCTTTTCTGTCGTTGTCTTCAGTATGTCCATCATATTGACGGTACTTATAGCCTCGGCCACCTTTGTGCGCTATGTCCTCGAGGGTGATCTGTACGGCTACGAAGAATGGGTCAAGCTCCTGGCTTTCTGGCTTTACTATTCCGGCGCGGCCATAGGGGCCTTCAACGGGACCCATGTCTCCGCGGATCTGGTGCAATCGTATGTCCCCGAAGGTGCTCTGAAGCGGTTTCTGGTTTTTCTCAAGGACCTGGTGACATTGACCGTAAGCCTTCTTTTCGTATGGTACGGGTACGACTTTTTCATGTTCGGCTTCATGGGACCGCTCGGCACCGGAATAGCGCTTCCAAGAACCACCGTATGGCAGATCCCTCTGTGGACATCCTACCTGGCCATTTTCCTCGGTCTTATATTCATGGCGTGGTATTTCGGTGTTGCCCTTCTTAAAAGCACAAAGGCGCTTATCACGGGAGGACGCAAATGATCTATCTTGCGATTGCTGTATTGCTGCTGACGCTGGTACTGGGTGTTCCGGTACCCGTAAGTTTCATGAGCTCGGCCACCCTGCTGATCTTCTTCGGGGGGCCCGAAGGCATGGGATATCCGCCAAGCCAGCTTCTTCCCTACGCCTTCAGCCAGATAAATTCGGTCTCTCTTATAGCCATAGCGCTCTTCATCATGGCCGGCGGCATCATGGAGAGAGGACGCATAGGAGAAAAACTGATAGACCTGGTCGACGTGTTCGTCGGACATATCAGGGGAGGACTGGGCGTCGTAGGCACCATATCCTGCGCCGTATTCGGTTCCATCTCGGGCGCCGCCTGCGCCACGCTTTCATGCATAGGGACCATTATGTTCCCCAGGCTGGAAGCGGGAGGCTATCCCAGGGGGCATTCGGCGGCCCTGATGGCCAACGCCTCGCTGCTGGGTCTGCTTATTCCCCCGAACGCCACCCTCATCATCTTTGCGTGGATAAGCGGCCAGCCGGTTCTTGCATGTTTCCTTTCGACCATCGTTCCCGGGATAGTGACCATTATCCTGATCTGCATCGTCAACATGTGGCTGCTAAGGAACAACAAGGATGTCCTGGTGGCCCACAGGCGAACATCGGCCGAAAAATGGGATATGTTCAAGAAGAGAGGCAAGCTGGCGATACCCGCCCTGATGCTGCCCGTCATCGTTCTGGGCGGTATATACGGCGGGATAATGACAACCACCGAGGCCTCCGCCGTGGCCGTGCTCTACGCCATACCGGTAGGCATATTCGTCTACAAGGGTTTTAACTGGAAAGGCCTGTTCGAACCGGTAGTCGAATCGGCGGTAACCACAGGGGTCATCATGGCCATGCTGTTCGCCGTTTCCATGCTCAGCAGGCTATATCTGCTTGAAGATCTGCCGTCCAGAATGCTTACGCTGTTCCAGTCGGTTTCGGAAAATCGCTGGGTCATACTCTTCATGATCAACATATTCCTTGTGATCATGGGCATGCTTATGGACGACATAAGCGTCGTGGTTCTGACTACGCCCATCCTGATGCCGATCATCATGCAGCTTGGTTTCAACCCCATACACTACGCCGCCATAGTAGGGGTCAACACGGGGCTGGGATGCATCACGCCCCCTGCCGCGCCTGTTCTGTACCTGGCGGGGCGACTTAACAACACTCCCATAAACGAAATAATGAAACCGGCGCTGTATTTCATGCTGTTGTGCTGGGCGCCGGTGCTCCTGTTCACCAGCTACTTTCCGAAACTGGTGCTTTTTCTCCCGCACCTGATACTGGGGACGCCATGGTAGCCCCGGGTCCTGCCGCCGGTGGAGGACGGTTCTACAGATATCTTTTTGCGGCGCTGTGTTTCAGCGCCCTTGCGGCTGGCGCCCTGCTGCGTTCGCCCTTTGCGCTGATGTGTGTTCTTATCTTCGGCGCGCTTTCAAGGACGGCGACGAAAAGAGCCTGGCCGGACCCTCCGGGCGCCGAAAAGATCTTTGAATATTTCGGTCGCATGACCGGCGGCGTTCGGGAACAGGGTTAGTTCCACGGGCCTTCAAAAGAACCCGTAACGACAGGGGCCGGGGAGATGGAGCCCCGGCCTTTGTTGCGCTGAAGCACGTTGACCGGGAGACAGATATCTGATATATTACCGAAGAAAGGGGGCGGCGATAGTATGGACGGCAAAAACAGTATCCTTTCCGTGCGGTCGCTTCGCGAACAGGTATACGACTACCTGAGGGAGCAGCTCGACGACGGAAGCCTGCGCCCCGGTTCCGCCATTAACCTCAACGAGATGAGCGAACGCCTCGGCATAAGCAAAACGCCCCTGCGGGAGGCTCTTATACAGCTCGAGGTAGAAGGTTTCGTAACTTTCTACCCCCGCAAGGGGATACTGGTCAATTCGCTTAACGAAACGGATATACGCCACGCCTACGAGATAATCGGCGCCCTGGAGGGTTCTGTCATACTGGATCACTTCGCAAAGGTCAACGGCGAGACCGTCAACACTCTCGAGCGCGAGAACAGGCTTATGCGTGAAGCCCTCGACAGGGACGATTTCGAAACCTTTTACGAGCACAACCTCTGTTTTCACAACACCTATCTTTTGCTTACCGACAACTCCTCGCTCATAAAAACCGTTATGACCTGGAAGCACCGATTGTACGACTTTCCCCGCAGGGCCGGTTTCGTCAAGGAATGGGAGGTGCGCTCCACGGGCGAGCACGAACGCTTTATAGAACTGGTCAGGATGAACGACGCCAGGGGCGCAGCGGAGTACATCCGCGATGTGCACTGGTCTTTCAAGGTTCAGGAACCCTTTATAAAAAAATACTACGTCGAGATAAAAAACGCCGACCTGGAACCCACTGCGTCGCCATGGGGAGACGCGCAGCCGTGACCCGGGGCGTAATTTTCGACGTCAAGCGTTACTCCATCCACGACGGCCCCGGCATAAGGACCACGGTCTTTCTCAAGGGGTGCCCGCTGGCGTGCTGGTGGTGCCACAACCCGGAGAGTCAGTCCATGTTCTCCGAGGTCGTATACCGGCAGGAACGCTGCATCGGATGCGGCGCGTGTGAGAAAGCGTGCCCCAGAGGAGCGATATCGCTTACGCAGAGGGGATACACAGCCGACCCTGACCGGTGCGGCGGTTGCGGAAAATGCGCATCCGTCTGTCCGTCGGGAGCCAGAGAGCTTGTGGGCCGCTCCGTAACGGTGATGGAGGCTGTAAAGGAAATAGAAAAGGACCAGCTCTTTTTCGACGAATCAGGAGGGGGAGTCACGTTTTCGGGAGGCGAGCCTCTCGCCCAGCCGGATTTCCTTGTCGAAGCCCTTGCGGAATGCAAAAAAAGGGAGATACATACCGCCGTCGACACCACCGGCCACGCCCAGCCCGACATAATAATGGGAGTCGCCCGTCACGCGGATCTTTTCCTTTACGACATAAAGCACATGGACAGCGCGAAACACAGGCTCTACACAGGGGTAGGCAACGAACTGATACTCGAGAATCTGAAGCGACTGGCGTCGGCCGGGTCCGCTATAAACGTCAGGATACCGGTGATACCAGGGATCAACGACGACGAGACGAACATCCGCAGCACGGGTGAGTTCCTGGCTTCACTGCCGGGCGTAAGGGACGTGAACATACTTCCCTATCACGGTATAGCGGAAACCAAGTATCGCCGGTTCGAAATGGATTACAGGCTCGGCGGTCTCGCCGCGCCGGACGAAAAGGATATGAAACGGATTTCGAAAATGCTCGGGCTGCACGGCCTGCGCGTAACGATCGGAGGCTAGTCGTATGAAAGAACGGATCGAAAGACTGAGAACCGAAAGTTTCGAGGCGCCTGTGGTCCTTGACCACGAACGGGCGGAAATAATCACGGATTTCTACGAGAAGAATTTCGGAAAACACTCCATACCCATGACGAGGGCGCTGGCTTTCAGGGCGTTCTGCGAAAAAAAGATCATCTACATAGGCAGGGACGAGCTCATCGTGGGCGAAAGGGGACCCTTCCCCAAATCGGTCGCCACCTACCCGGAATTGACCTGTCATTCCATGGAAGACCTGGAGATACTGAACACCAGGGCAAAGAACCCCTACGGCGTCTCTGAAAAATGCAGGGAGACCTACCGCGAAAAGGTAATACCCTACTGGCGGGGACGCACCATGCGCGACAAGGTCTTCAACGACATAGGCGAAGAATGGAAGGAAACCTACGCGGCCGGGATATTTACCGAGTTCATGGAGCAGAGAGCCCCGGGCCACACGACCCTGGACGGCAAGTTCTACGGCAAGGGCATGGAGGATTTCAAGGCCGAGATAGCCGAATCCATAGCCGCTCTCGATTTCCTGGGCGACCCCGAGGCGACCGAGAAGCGCGAACAGCTCAGGGCAATGGATGTGACATGCGACGCGGTAATACTTTTCGCCGACCGCCACGCCGAACTGGCCGAAAAAATGGCGTCGGATGAAAGCGACCCCGTTCGCAAAAAGGAACTTGAACGCATAGCAGCCAACTGCCGCTACGTTCCGCGTCGCGCCCCGCGCGATTTCTGGGAAGCGCTGCAGATGTACTGGTTCATGCACCTGGGGACCATTATGGAACTCAACGGCTGGGACGCCATGAACCCCGGCCATCTGGACCGCTATTTCTACCCGTTCTACAAAAAGGAACTGGAAGCGGAGACCATAACCCCCGAGTGGGCCAAAGAACTGCTTTCGGCCTTCTGGATCAAGTTCAACAACCACCCGGCTCCACCAAAGGTGGGCGTAACGGCCGCCGAAAGCGGCACCTACAACGACTTTACCAACATCAACCTGGGCGGCCTGCTTCCCGACGGGACCGACGGGGTGAACGACATCTCCTACATGATGCTCGAGGTACTCGACGATATACATCTGCTGCAGCCCCAGGCCAACATCCAGCTCAGCCGCAAGAACCCCGACCGTTTCCTCAAGGCGGCCTGCAGGGTAGTGCGCAAGGGCTACGGGTATCCATCGATATTCAACGCCGACACCGTCATAGAGCAGATGATACGCGCCGGGAAAACGGTGGAGGACGCCCGCGAGGGCGGCACCAGCGGCTGCGTGGAAACGGGCGCCTTCGGCAAGGAGGCCTACATACTTACAGGATATTTCAACACGCCCAAGGTCTTTGAGATAACGCTGAACAACGGCGTCGACCCCATGACGGGCAAGAAGATAGGTGTTGAAACGGGAGATCCGGCCAACTTCAGAACATTCGACGAACTGTACGAGGCGTTCACCAGGCAGCTGCACCATTTCGTGGAGATAAAGGTTCGCGGGAACCAGTTCATAGAGCGCATGTACGCCGACTACGCACCGGCCGTGTTCCTTTCCGTGCTCACCGACGACTGCATAAAGAAGGGACGCGACTACAACAACGGCGGACCGCGATACAACACAAACTACATTCAGTGCGTAGGCATAGGAACCATAACCGACAGCCTGTCCGTCCTGAAGAAGCACGTGTTCGAGGAAAAGACATTTACCATGGAACAGGTCCTGAAAGGCGTGGCGGACGATTTCGAGGGTCACGAGGCCATGAAGCTGACCTTCGTAAACAAGACGCCGCTTTGGGGCAACGACGACGACTACGCCGACGACATCATGAAGCGCGTCTTCAACAGCCTCTACGACGAGATCGACGGAAGGCCCAACACCAAGGGCGGCGAGTACCATATCGACATGCTGCCCACGACCTGCCATATCTATTTCGGATCGATCACCGGCGCCACGCCCAACGGGCGGCTGGCCCGCACGCCTCTCTCGGAGGGCATATCCCCGTCGCAGGGCGCCGACGTGAACGGCCCCACGGCCATTATCAAGTCGTGCGGCAAGATGGACCAGATACGCACCGGAGGCACGCTGCTGAACATGCGCATAATGCCCAAGGTCATAGCCGATGAAGAGGGCATAGACAAACTGGCGAGACTCATCCGCACGTACTTCCGCTTCGACGCCCACCATATCCAGTTCAACGTGGTGGACACCGAAACGCTGCGCGACGCACAGGCGAACCCCGACAAGTACCGTGACCTCATCGTCAGGGTGGCCGGCTACAGCGACTATTTCTGCGATATAGGCCCCGACCTGCAGGAGGAGATAATCTCGCGCACGGCGCAGGACGAAATTTAGAAAAGCGGTGAGGGGTAGAGGAGTAAGGAGTAAGGAGTTAAAACCCTTCATTAGCAAGGACAAAAGAAGGGGAGGACCCGTTACGGGTCCTCCCCTGTTCTGTTATAAAGATATGTCATTCCGAAGCCTTCCGCAAGGAAGGGGAGGTCGAAGATCCGCCCGCCGGCGGGAATCCCGGTGTTGCCCCTGCTGTCATCCCGAATCCGCCAAGGGTGCGGAAATACCGCTTCGGGTTTTTTGGTCTTCCGGTTCCCGATTCACGGTTAACGGTTCACGAAAATCCCGGTTTTGTACCTGTTTTCCCCCTAACTCCTCACCCCTCCACCCCTCACGGGTTTATAAGCCCCTTGCCTTTCCTGCCAACTGTCTGCTGTGCGCTGCCTGCTGTCTTTTCTGTCTGTCAGCTGTTATTTAGTACTTCCGAAAACCCTTCCCTGTACGCAAACAGACCGAAAGCGCCTCCCGTGTGGATAAACACTATATTTTCGGCGGGGTCGATGCGCCCGCATTTCAGTTCCCCGGAAAGCCCCCACATCGCCTTTCCGGTGTAGGTCGGGTCAAGCAGCAGCCCTCCGGCGGCGGCTACCCGGGCTATAAAGCCCAGCTGCTCCGGCGTTGTAAGGCCGTAACCTTCACCGATGTAGTCGTCGTTCACCTCGAAACGCCCCTCCGGCGAGCCCAGTTCCGGAATGTATTTCTCCCGAAGGCCGTCGAACAGTTCTCGCGTTTTGGTATCGAAAAAGGTGGAAGGGAACGCCACGCTGAAGGCCGTGATCTTCCATGGCAGACCCAGCGATACAACTCCCGCCGTTATCCCGGCCAGCGTGCCACCCGACCCGGTTGGTATGACTATCCTGTCGATCCCGAGCCCCAGGCCTTCTGACTGCCCGGCCAGTTCCTCTACCGCCTGCACGTAGCCCAGCGAGCCCGTGGCGTCGCTTGCGCCCAGCGGAATGATGAAAGGTTTTTTCCCCTCCCGGCGGCATTCCTCGGCCGCCTTTTCCATGGCGCCCCGCATCCCGTCCAGATCGACGCCCGACACAAAGGAGCACCTGGCCCCGAACAGGAGGTCCAGGAAATGGTTGCCCTCCGGAACAGACGGAGGCTTTCCGTTGAGAACAAGTCTGCATGAAAGCCCCAGCCTGGCGGCCACGGCAGCGGTGGCCCTGCAATGGTTCGACTGGATTCCCCCGCAGGTTATCAGCGTGTCGGCGCCGTTTCCGACAGCCTCGGCGGCCGTGTATTCCAGCTTTCGCACCTTGTTGCCCGAAACGCCCATGCCGGTAAGGTCATCGCGTTTTATCCACAGCGATACAGCTCCGACAAGAGCGCCTGTTCTTTCCGCCCTTTCAAGCGGAGTGGGCAGATTCGCCAGATCAATTCTCTCGATCTGTCCATGACTCACGAGCGATCTCTCCTTTCATTCATTCATATCAGTGGCCTGGCAGCGCTTTCGCAGTCGAAAATACAGGTATAGCAAATAGTGAATACTGTATTCATTTGACAGCTACCCCGTAATATTGCATATTTGTATAACCTCTTTTGGCAGCATATCAGAAAAGCAGCAAAAATGGTAAGGCCCGAAACACCGTATCCATTGTAATTGCCGCTTCCCGAGGGCATTCGGACGCAACACTCCTTCGAACCGGGACGGCGTTTTGCTCATCCCCTCCTCAGGCAGCGCCGCCTTGTTCTACCAGTGGGATGACCATACAGGGAGGATGAACTTTAGTGAGAACAGAGAAAAAGGCAAAGTGTGGAGACTGGGTGCAGATACACCAGATCGTTCTGACGCCGGAGCAACGGGCGCCGCAGGTTCCCGAAGACACTTCCCGTGTTCCGCTGGAAATGAAGGCCAAGGGAGAGCTGGTCGAACCGGAGGCTTTCGTTGGAGACGAGGTTTCCATCCGCACCGCCATAGGAAGGACCATAAAAGGCAGACTGATAGCCGTGGACCCGCCCTGCGATATTTCATACGGTCCGACGCCGCCCGAGTTGAGGTCAGTGGGCAGTGAACTGCGCGGCATCCTGGCCGGGGAGGTAACGAAACGATGACATCCAGAGACTACGCCGCCGTAATGTCGCGCCGGCCGGACATAATGAGACGTTCCGTCGGTATAGACTACAAAACCTTCAACACCGGGCGCATCGCCTTTGACTACGAGCGGATGATGAGCGAGACAGGGTATTCCCTGGAAGAGACCATGGCCATTCAGAAGGAATCGAATGTCGGCCGCACGCCGATGATAGAGCTCAGGAACCTTACCCGCCTGGCCAGGGTCCTGGCGCAACCCGGCAAGGGCGCTCGCATATTCGTCAAGGACGAGGCCAACAACCCGGCCCGCTCTTTCAAGGACCGCAGGGCTTCTCTTTCCGTGCACCACGCCAGACTCAGGGGTTATCCAGGCGTAGTTGCCGCTACAAGCGGGAACTACGGAGCGGCGGTCGCCAGCCAGGCCGCAAGGTCCAGCCTCGGCTGCGTCATCGTCCAGGAGGTTTTCGACAGCAGGGGATTCGAGCAGCCGGAAATAGCCGAAAAAGGGCGCGCCTGCGAAGCCTACGGCGCCGAGGTCCTGCAGCTTTCCGTGGGCCCGGAACTTTTCTACATATTTCTTCTGACGCTTGAGGATACGGGCTATTTCAACGCCTCCCTGTATACGCCGTTTTCCGTGGCGGGAATCGAGACCCTGGGGGCCGAGATAGTGGAGCAGTCGCGGGAACTGACGGGACGCGACCCCGACATGATAGTGAGCACTCACGCCGGAGGAGGCATTACCACGGGGACCGCGCGCGGCGCGGCCAGAGCCGGGAGCCCCGGGACAAGGATAGTCGGCGCAAGCGTCGATCTTCAGGGCCTGCATATGGCCTCCGACCGCGATTTCAACCGCAAATCGTTCACTACGGGTCACACGGGTTTCGGCATACCGTTTGCCGTGGAGCCGGACCGCTCCGACGTTCCCAGGAACGCGGCCCGGGTTTTGCGCTACCTCGACAGGTACGTAACGGTAGATCAGGGTTCGGTCTTCTACATTACCGAGGCCCTGGCTCAGCTCGAGGGGCTGGAACGCGGCCCGGCCGGCAACACGTCCCTTACGGCTGCGTTTTCCATAGCCAGGGAAATGCCCGAGGACGCCGTCATAGTGGTGAACGAGACCGAATACACCGGGGCGGGAAAACACCCCTACGCCCAGCTCAACTTCGCCCGCGCCATGGGTGTGGAAATAACAAGGGGCGACCCCGCCGACAACAGGCCCGGTGAACGCATCGTGATACCGGAAAGGCCTGAACAGCTTTCCGTTACCGAGGTCGATCTGAACAGACTCAGGTCTTCGTATGTCCGGCACGCATGCAGGGCGCTGGGAGACGACAGGATGATCGAACAGGCCGACGTCGCGTTTCTGGCCGAAGACTCGGGAATGCCCGCCGGTGATGTCGAGGCGCTGCTGGCCGAAAACGGTGTAACGGTAAAGGGCGCATAGGCCCGAAGGAAGGATGGAAAGCATGACGATTCGGCCCACGCGCCTTGAAGTGAATCTTGAGAATGTCCGCTACAATTACCGGCTCATACAGCGGCATGTTGGCGGCGCCAGGGTCATGGCGGTTATAAAGGCCAACTCCTACAGTCTGGGCGCACTGCCCATGGCCTGGACGCTCCGCCAGGCGGGCGCCGACTTTTTCGGCGTGGCTACGCCCGACGAGGCGCTGGAGCTTCGCGAGGGCGGTTTGACCTGCCCGGTCCTTGTGCTGGGGCCCGCTCCCTATGAGGCCGCGCCCCACTTCGTGCGTTTCGGCGTACGGGCGGCCGTAACGGATATGAAAATGGCGCAGGCCATGTCGGAGGCCGCCGTCAAACAGAACCGGAAGGCGTACATACACCTGAAGATAGATTCCGGTCTGGGCCGCATCGGTTTCTTCCCTGAAGCCGCAGAGAAGGCGGCCGGGGAAATAAGCGCCCTGCCCGGAATAGACATGGAAGGCGCTTTCACTCATTTCGCGCTGGCCGATACAGGTGAAATGGACTACACGCGTGAGCAGTACCGCAGGTTCCTGGCTGTTCTCGACAGGCTGTCGAAAAAGGGGATCACCTTCAGGGTCCGTCACTGCTGCAATTCGGCCGCAACGCTCGAGGCTCCCGAAATGGCTCTCGACGCCGTGCGCCCCGGTCACATCATCCATGGCATGTATCCATCGCCCGAAGTAAAGCGCTCCATAATCGTGAAGCCCTGTCTGGAATTCAAGACGGCCGTCGCGGCGCTCCGGGAGCTCCCCGAAGGAACCGGGGTAGGCTACGGTCAGAACTACGTAACCGCAAAAGAAGAAAAAATAGCGGTGCTTCCTCTGGGTTACGCGGACGGCTATTTCCGCGAACTCTGGAGCAGGGGGGCCGAGGTTTTGGTAAGGGGGCGTCGCTGCCCTGTGGTGGGCAGGATATGCATGGACCAGACAATGATCAACGTAACTTCCGTTCCGGATGTTTCGGTGGGAGACGAGGTTGTTCTGATAGGCCGCCAGGGAAACGCCGAGGTCTCGCTGGATGAAATTGCCGAAAAAATGGATACGCTGGCCTGCGTTCCCCCCACAATGATAAGCAAAAGGGTCCCCAGGGTTTATATCGACAACGAATCGTCGGAACCAAAGTAACAAAAACTTCAAAAGATGGTACCATGATACCTATTCCCGGCACTACAGCACCGCAGAAAAGAAAGAGAGGTCGACGCGATGCTTAGAATCATGGACACGAAGTTCTGGAAAATACTTGGCCTGATCCAGAAGATCATCATGATCCTTTCCTCCACTGCGATCCTGGTCCTGGTTTTGGTGCAGGTGGCCCTGCGCTACATCTTCGTAATGCCGCTGATGGGCGTTGAAGAGGTGGCCACAATGGTTGGCTTCTGGCTCTACTTCATGGGAGCGGCCTGGGGCACCGCGGAAAGGACGCATATCAAGGCCGATCTGATGGCGGCCATCATCAAGGACCCGGCGAAACTGATATGGGTAAAGGTATTTACGGCCCTTCTTTCCGTTGTGCTGGCCTGCATGATGACATGGTGGGGATGGGGATACGTGCAGTGGGGTCTTACGCGCCACCAGCTTTCACACACGCTGATGATCCCGATGATCTACTCGCAGAGCAGCATCTTCTTTGGAGCGATCCTGATGGTCTTTTATTTTGTCGTCGAACTTGTCGACTATTTCCTTCAGGCCATAGGCAGGAAACCATACGATTTCGTGGATGAAGGAGCCTGCGAAGCCGTCGACGAAGCCATCTACGACGCGCCTCGCTAGGAAAGGGGAGAAACCTTTATGGAAATTGCGATCAATCTGGTTCTGTTGATAGGTCTTATCGTTCTCGGACTCCCCGTTCCGTTCTGCTTCATGTCGGCGGCGATCTACATGGGGATAGTCTACGATTTCAGCTTCAGCTTCCTGCTGCCCTCGGGCTACTACGCGCTGAACTCGCTGACGCTGCTGTCGGTTCCGTTTTTCATCATGGCCGGAGCCCTTATGTCGTCTTCGGGTATCGCCGAAAGGCTTACCACTTTCGCCCAGGCGTTCCTGGGCCGCATGCGCGGCGGCATGGGCGCGGCCACCATCGTGGCCTGCGCCATTTTCGGCGCCATCTCCGGGACCTGCTCCTCCGCCGTGGCCTGTATCGGCGGCATAATGATCCCGCGCCTCGAGGCTCTGGGTTACCCGCGCTACTACTCGGTCGCCATGGTCGGATGCGCCTCGGTCCTGGGGCAACTCATACCGCCCAGCGTCCCGATGATACTTTACGCATGGGTCACCCAGCAGTCGGTGGCGGCCTGTTTCCTGGCCACCGTCATCCCGGGTATCCTGACCACTATCCTGATGTGCGTGGTCAACTATTTCGAAGTCCAGAGGCTGGGCACGGTGCAGGTGGAGCCGCAGGTCGAGTTCACCGAAAAAGTAAGGCAGATCGGCCACGCCACCAGACACGGCTTCTGGAGCCTTCTGATGCCGGTCATAATCCTGGGCGGCATCTACGGCGGCATCACCACGCCTACCGAATCCGCCGCACTCGCAGTTGCCTACGCGGTTCTTGTTGGATTTTTCATCCACAGGGAGCTTAACGCCAGGATCCTGGGCAGAGCCCTCGTTGATTCTTCCACCACTACCGGCGTCTGCGTTCTGATGCTCTTTTTCGTCTCAATTCTGGCCAAGGTCTACACCATGCAGCGCATTCCGCAGCAGCTGGCCGAGTTCATGATCTCCATATCCGACAACAAGATAGTCATACTGATGATCGTCAACGTGTTCCTCGTGATCATAGGCATGATGATGGACGACTTCAGCGGCACCATGCTGGCCGCCCCTCTCATGCTCCCGCTCATGGTCCAGATAGGCGTTCACCCGATCCATTTCGCCGCGATAGTCGGCACCAACCTGGGCCTCGGCAACGTAACGCCGCCGTGCGCTCCCATACTGTACCTGGCCGGGCGAATAGGAAACGCCAAGATAGAGGACTATTTCAGACCGGCTCTCAAGTTCATGCTGTTTGCACAGGTCCCGGTGATCATCATGACCACCTACATGCCGGGCCTTTCAATGTGGTTGCCCAGGCTGCTCATGGGCGTGAAATAGTCTTCTCCCGAGGCAGGGAGAAAAAAAGACGTCTCGTAGAGGGGGTGGAGCCGACAAAAAATCTGTAAGAGGAAGAGAACAGCGAAGTGCGGATCGATGTCCTGAGAGTTTTTCAAGTGAAAGTGAGCGGTGACAAAAACCGCTTGAGGAGGTATGTCAGAGATGAGAAAAACAATTGCGATCCTTCTTGCAGCCGCCCTGGTCCTCACTCTCGGCGCCGCTGCGTTTGCGGACCCGAAGTGGGAATTCAAGATGGGCCACCCGAACCCGGTGGACGTTCCCTACGACAAGACGGCTCACAAGTTCGCCGACCTGGTGGCCGAGAAAACCGACGGCCAGGTTCAGGTCAACATTTTCCCCAACAACCAGCTGGGGGACTGGACTGAAACGTTCGAGCTGATCTCCCGCGGCGTAGTTGAAATGGGATTCCAGATCGCCAACGCCGCCTACGACCCCAAACTCAATTTCGCCTACTACATGCCCTATGTCGTCAACGACCTTGATGAAGCCCGCGTAGCCTACGCTCCGGGCGGATGGGCCTACGACATAATCAAGGGCCTCTGGGCCGATCATGGCATCAAGGCTCTGGCCGTCTACCCCATAGGCATGGCCGGCGTTTCGCTGAGATCAATGCCGCCCGCGCCGGGCGACCCCAACGTCCCCAAGGAAATGAAAGTGCGCGTCATGCCCCTGGTGGCCTGCTCCATGACCTACGAGGCTCTCGGCTATATCGCCACGCCTATCCCCTACGCCGAAGTCTACAGCGGCATCCAGACCGGTATCGTCGACGGGCAGCAGGGTGGACCTCCTTTCCAGGCCTGGTCCTTCCGCGACGTCAACAGCGTGTGGGTCCAGTACAACGACTACTTCGAACAGCACTGGATCACCATGAACCTCGAGCTCTGGAACAGCCTGCCTGAAGACATCCAGGCCGCTGTCCAGGAAGCCGCCAATGAGGCTTCCACCATCCGCTGGCAGCAGGTGGAGACGGAAGACCAGCACTATCGCGACGTGCTCAAGAACGAGTTCGGCTGGGAGATCGTTATGCTCACAACCGAAGAACTCAACGCCTGCGCCTCCAAGGTCCGTCTGGAAGTATGGCCCAAGATGAAAGAGATGCTCGGCGACGAACTGTACACCGAAGTCCGTCTGCATTCCGAGCTGGAATAGAGACCACGCAAGGGGCTGTACGTAACCGAACATAAAAATGCAGTACCGAAACCGGGGGCGGAAGGGCGACCTTCCGCCCCCCTTTATCAACGCACCAGGGACGCAACTTCATAGTGTAAAGGAGAAAAAAGAGATGGAGAGATTGTCCCTTGATCGATGCAGAAAAATGGTCGAAGAGGACCAGAGATATCTTGCGCCTGCGGCGCGGGTGCCCTATTACCCGCTTGTCGTTAAGAGCGCTTCGGGTTCCGTGGTGGAAGATATCGACGGAAACACCTATGTCGACTTCCTTTCCAGCGCGGGGGCGGTCAACGTGGGACATTCGCATCCCCGTGTGGTCAACGCCGTTACAGAGCAGGCAAACCAGTTCCTGGTCTATACGACCGTGTATATGTATCATGAGCCGCTGGTCGACCTGAGCGAAAAACTGTGCAGGGTGGCCCCCTGGGATTCGCAAAAACGCGTTATCTATGGGCTTTCGGGTTCCGACGCCAACGACGGGGCGATAAAGCTTGCCCGCTGGGCCACGGGACGGCAGAAGATCATAGCCTTTGAACGCTCCTACCACGGAACCACCTACGGCGCCATGACCCTTTCGGCCCTCAGCCTCAACATGAGACGCCGCATGGGCCCGTTTCTGCCCGAGGTCTATCATTTCCCCTATCCCGACACATACAGGCCGCCTTTCCCGATGAGCGAAGAGGAGACGGCGCACTACCACCTCGAACTCATACGACGGGCTCTGGACTGCTACATACCCGGCGAGGAAGTAGCGGCGGTGATAATAGAGCCCATACAGGGAGACGCGGGACTGGTGGTCCCCCCTGTTTCGTTCATGAAAGGCCTGAGGGAACTCTGCGATTTCTACGGGATACTGCTTTTCTCCGAGGAAGTGCAGCAGGGGTTCGGCCGAACCGGCAAATGGTTCGGAATAGAACATTTCGACGTGGTCCCCGACGCCGTGATACTGGGCAAGGCGATAGCCTCGGGAATGCCCCTGAGCGCAATAGTGGCCAGGGCCGACCTGATGGAGAACTGGCAGCCGCCGGCGCATTGCTTTACTCTGGCCGGGAACCCCGTATGCTGCGCGGCCGCGTCGGCCACCATCGACATCATCGAAGAGGAAGAACTGCTTGAAAAGTCACGCACGACGGGCGACTATATCAAAAAGCGCTTTCTTGATATGAAGGAAAAATACGATATCATCGGCGACGTGAGAGGTCTTGGGCTTTCCGTCGGCGTGGATCTTGTAAAGGATCGCACCACCAGAGAAAGGCACGGCGAGGCCGCCGCCAAGATATGCTACCAGTGCTGGCAAAAAGGGCTTTTGCTGTCGTTTTTCAGCGGCTCCGTGCTCCGCGTGCAGCCGCCGCTGGTCATAACCAGAGAAGAGGTCGATAAAGCGCTGGCGATAATTGAGGAGAGCGTCAACGATTTCCTCGCAGGACGCATTCCCGACGAGGTGCTCGAAACCGTAAAGGGATGGTAACAGCGCCGTGAGGCGGCAGGAAGTTCTATTGCTCTGGTTGTCATTCCGAGCGTAAGCGAGGAATCTCGGGTTAAAGTCAGGCAGGTGTATAGGAGTCAGGAGTAAGGCGTGAGACGTGAGACGGAAAAGGCGCAGGATCGGTGAACGGTGAACGGAAAAATCGGGTGACAGCAAAGGCCTGTCATCGTTTTTAACGGAGGTTGTTCCATGAAAATGGAATCCGTAACCCGCATCTACCGCAACGGAAAAATAAAAACCGCCGACCCGGCCCGGCCGGAAGCGGAGGCGATGCTGGAGCAAAACGGCTTTCTGATAGCCGCGGGTAGCGACGGCGAGGTCCTCTCTCATCCCGGGGCTCGCAAGGCCGAAGAGGTCGATCTCTGCGAGGCCCGGGTCATACCGGGCATAGTGGACAGCCATGTTCATTTCACTGCCTGGGTCGAAGGGCTCCAGGCCGTGGACCTTTCCGGTTGCCGTTCCATTCCCGAGGTGGTCAGGGCCCTTGAACAGAGGGCAAAAATTCTCCCCGGGGGCGCGTGGGTGCGGGGTATGCACTTCGACCACATGAAGTTGTCCGAAAAGCGCCTGCCCAACAGGGCGGAGCTCGACGCAGTGCCCCGGCCCGTTCTTCTTACGAGGGTATGCTTTCATGCCCACTGCGCCAATACGGCGGCTCTTGAGGCTTCCATGACGGATCGCCGCGACCTCCCCACCGGTGTACAGAAGGACGCCGCCGGCAACCCGACGGGCGTCATACTGGAGAGCGGAGCCGACCTTCTCTACGGCGCCTGGAGAAAGAGCCGGGGCGACGACCCGGGACATGTAGCCGCAATGGCGGAGGGGATGAAGGCCTGGGCGGCCCTGGGCGTTACCGCCTTCAATACCACATCGGCCGAACACCTGGGGATCGCGGAATCCATAGGGTCGTACCAGCAGATATCCAGAGAGGGCAAGCTGCTTCAGAGAGTTGTAGTGCACGGCAACGGGCTGCTGCCAATGGATATTTCTTCCGGATTCGGCAACGACAGGATCCGCTGGGGAGGACTGAAGATCTTCGCCGACGGTGGTTTCTGCGCCCAGACCGGGGCCATGTCGTTCGACTATCTGGAAAGGCCGGGCCACAGAGGCGAACTTAATTACGACGACACCGAATTCTTCAACATCGTATGCGAGGCCCACAGGCGCAACATTCAGGTCGCGGTCCATACGGTTGGAGACAGGGCCATGGACCAGGTGCTCGCCGCGTTTGAAAAAGCCGGGGAAATGTATCCGGGCCGGAACGTACGGCACCGCATCATCCACTGCTACCTCGTGAGGCCCGAACAGCGAAAGAAAATGGCGGCCCTGGGCGTTATGGCGGATATCCAGCCCGTTTTTCTGGCCGACGAGATAGACATAGCCGAAGCGGGCATCCCCGCAAAGTATCTTGAACTGTCCTATGCATGGAGATCCCTCCTTGAGGAAGGTGTCCTTGTCGCCGCCGGGTCCGACTGCCCCGCGGCCGACCCCGACCCGTGGTTCGGGGTCGACGCAGCTGTCAACCGCGTAAGGGCGCTTCAAAGAACACCCCGTGGAGGATGGGGTCCGGATCAGAAACTGACCCTTGACGAGACTCTGCCGCTTTTCACCCGCAACGCGGCCATGGTCATGGGCCTGGGCGAGGTAGCCGGGACCCTGGAACCAGGAAAAGCGGCCGATTTCGTTGTACTGGATGATGACCCGTGGGTCAGGCCGCCGGGAGAGACGCTCAGGGACATACGGGCCAGAGTCACCGTATCCGGCGGAAATGTCACCCATGGAGAACTGTAGCCGGGCGCAGTGCGGCTGAAAGGAGTAAAGCCCATGATGGATCAGGCTAGAACGGACAGACTGGTGGACTTGTGTCGCAGGTTTATAAGGGCCCGAAGCCTTTCCGGGCAGGAAAAGCAAATGGCGGCTCTCGTAACCGAGGCCATGAAACAGGGTGGATACGACGAGGTTCAGACGGACAGACTGGGCAACGTGGTGGGGAAAATGACGTTCGGCAAAGGCGGCCCCCGTATCCTCTTTGAGGGTCATATGGATCACGTAGACGTCGGCGACCCTTCGAAGTGGACCAGAGACCCCTACGGCGCCGAAATTTCAGATGGAAAAATATGGGGCAGGGCCACCTCCGACATGAAGGGCGCGCTTGCGGCAATGATCCTGGCTCCTGTGTTTCTGCGTGAAGACGGGGCCCGGTTCGACGGCGAGGTCTACGTGGCCGGTTCCGTTCACGAGGAATGCTTCGAGGGCGTAGCCTCCGAACTGGTTGCCCAGGCCTCCAGACCCGACTATGTGGTAATAGGAGAGGCGTCCAGCCTCAACGTCAAGCGCGGGCAGAGGGGCAGGGCGGAGATAGTCATGGAGACATACGGAAAACCCGCCCACTCGTCGAACCCCAAAGTGGGGCTCAACGCCGTAAAGAAGATGATGCCGCTCCTGATGGCCGTCGAAAGAGAATTCAACCCCCATACCGACCCCGTCCTGGGGGAGGGGATCCTGGAAGTTACCGACATAATCTCGACTCCCTGGCCGGGCGCAAGCGTTGTTCCCGAAAAATGCCGGGTCACCTTCGACAGGCGACTGCTCGTGGGAGAAACCCACGACAAGGTTCTCGACCAGATAAACCGTATTATAGAGGGGCAGGAGAAATTCGACCCCGAGCTCAAGGCGTCGGCTTTCTTCGCCACAGGCGAGGAAAAATGCTATACGGGTGAGCCCATAAAAGCCGAGCGGTTCGCTCCGGGGTGGCTGTTTTCCGAAAACGAGCCGTTCGTTCAATCCGCGGTCAGGGCCCTGCGAGGCGCGGGTATGGAACCGGAACTCTCGCATTACTATTTCTGCACCAACGGCAGTTACTACGCCGGAAAGGCCGGGATCCCCACAATAGGGTTCGGGCCGTCACTCGAGGAACTGGCCCACGTGGTGGACGAATATATCGAGATCGAACAGCTTGCCGCCGCATGCGCGGGTTACGCGGCCATAGCCGCCGGCATGCCTCCCGGAAAGGGAGCCTGATGCCGCGCCCCCAGGCCCTGCGTTGCGTTCTGTGCGGAAAAACGTTCGAGCCCGCCGCCGACATGTACACCTGTCCCGCCTGCGGTCCCGACGGAACGCTCGACGTGATCTATGATCTCGAAACCCTTAAGGCCCGGGTGACCAGACAAACGTTCAGCGAAACAAAAGATCATAGCCTCTGGAGATACAGTGCGATCCTGCCCGTTGAAAACGAACGCAACATACCGCGTCTCCAGGTCGGGTGGACGCCCCTGTACGAAGCGCCGGCGACCGCCTCGGAATACGGAGTAGGCTCACTGTTCATAAAGGACGACGGGCGCAACCCCACCGCATCCTTCAAGGACAGGGCAAGCGCCGTAGGAGTGGCCAAAGCGCTTGACGCCGGTAAAAACGTTGTGTCCTGCGCTTCTACCGGTAACGCCGCCAGCTCGCTTGCGGGGTTTACCGCAGTTGCAGGGCTTGAAAGCGTTATCTTCGTGCCCGAGAGCGCTCCGGTAGCAAAGGTGGCCCAGCTGCTTGTCTACGGGGCCCGGGTGGTGCTGGTAAAAGGCGATTACGCCGATACGTTCGATCTGGCCGCGGCGGCCATAGAGCACTGGGGCTGGTACAACCGTAACTGCGCCATCAACCCGTATCTCGTGGAAGGCAAGAAAACAGCCGCCCTGGAAATAGCCGAACAGATGAACTGGGACGTTCCCGACCGCGTCATCATAGCCGTGGGCGACGGGTGCTGCATCAGCGGACTCTACAAGGGTTTCTCCGATCTTTACGAACTGGGGCTTATCGACTGCATCCCCGTTATCACGGGAGTGCAGGCCGAGGGCGCGCAGCCCATCTGCAAGGCAGTACAAAGTGGCGCGGAACGCGTGGAATTCGGCCCCGCCGAAACGCTGGCCGACAGCATTTCGGTGGGAGCGCCGCGCAACTGGGCCAAGGCCCTCAGATCCGTCCGCAATACCAACGGCGCCATGGTGGCGGTTTCCGACCAGGAGATACTTGCCGCCATTCCCCAGCTGGCGCGGGCCACGGGAGTGTTCGCGGAACCTGCCGCAGCCGCCGCCTTCGCCGGGTTCACCAAAATGGCCAGGGACGGGTTCCTTGAAGCGGACGAGCGGGTTGTCGTGGTCGTCACTGGAAACGGTCTAAAGGATATAGCCGGAGCGCGCCGCTCGGTCGGGGAACCGCTGACGGTGGAGCCTTCACTCGAAAAACTGGTTTCACTTTTTGATGCAAATTGAAGCATACCTGGCAGAAAGGAAGAGGATTTAAATGATCGATCTTGCCGTACACAGGGATCAACTGGGCCGCACCGTCGAGCGGGCGGTCGAAAAGAACATCATCGTTCCCACGTTCGAGGAAATGAAGCACCCGGAACGCGTACCCGAAGGTATAAAGAAAAAACTCGAGGACGTGGGCCTCTGGGACGTAAATCCCCTCAATCTTTTCCGCATCACCTGGAAGAACGAACCCAAAGCCAGCGGCGGAGGATACGGCGGCGTCAATTTTATGGAGCTTCCGCCGTCGCTCACGGGTGTTCAGGCGCGTATCATAGCTCTGGTGGGCAAGTGGTTCCCAACGGGGGCGCACAAGGTGGGTGCAACATTCGGCTGCCTGGCGCCCAGGCTGGTGACCGGGCAGTTCGACCCGACGGCCCAGTGGGCCGTATGGCCCTCCACCGGCAATTACTGCAGGGGCGGAGCCTATAACGCCCAGCTGCTGGGGTGCAAATCCATAGCCATTCTGCCCGAGGGTATGAGCCGGGAGCGTTTCGAGTGGCTCGAAAAAGTCGCCGGAGAGGTCATACCGACCCCGGGAAGCGAAAGCAACGTCAAGGAAATATTCGACAAGTCCTGGGAACTGCGACGTACAAGGGACAACGTGGTGGTGTTCAACCAGTTCGACGAGTTCGGCAACCATCTATGGCACTACGAGATCACCGGCCCCGCCATGCAGGAAGTAATGGAACTGGTGGCGTCTCCCGGAGATCGCCTGGCGGGCGTGGTCCTTACTTCGGGCTCCGCAGGAACCATGGGTTCCGGAGATTTCGTCAAGGAACTGCACCCGTGCGCCAAACTTGCCGTGGGCGAGGCGCTGCAGTGCCCCACCATCCTTTTCAACGGCTTCGGAGCTCACCGCATCGAGGGCATCGGCGACAAGCACATACCCTGGATACACAACGTGCGCAACACCGACATGGCCATAGGCGTTGACGACGCCGACTGCATGGGCATCATCAGGCTTTTCAACGAACCCGCCGGACGGGATCTGCTCAAAAGAAAAGGCGTACCGGCCGAAGTCGTCGACAACCTGGACCTTGTGGGCATTTCCAGCGCCGCCAATATCGTAATGGCCATCAAAATGGCCAAATACTACGAAATGAACGAAAAAGACGTGATCTTCACGGTATTCACCGACTCAATGGAACTTTACGGATCCAGGATGAAGGAAATGGAAGACGAGTTCGGCCCCTATGGAGAGACCGAAGCCGCAGTCGATTTCAACGCTCATCTCAAAAACCTTTCAGTCGACTGGATGCAGGAGCTTTCCTATTACGACCGCAAACGCGTACACAACCTGAAGTACTACACATGGATCGAGCAGCAGGGCCGTGACCTCGATGAACTGAACGCCCAGTGGTACGACTGGGAATCATACTGGGGCGATATCCATTCCATGACCCCGAAGATCGATGAGCGCATCCGCGACTTCAATAAAATGACCGGACTGCTCGAAAAACTTTAAGGAGGCGTTGCAGTGAAACACACCGACACAAGCGCAATGGAGTGGAAAGAGGTCATCAAGGGGGTACACGGCAAATTCGCTCATTCCCCCAACATGACCATGGCCTGGTGGCTCATAGAAGAGGGCGCCGAAATGCCGGAGCACAACCACGATCACGAGCAGGTCGTCAACGTGGTCGAGGGGACGCTTGAAATTTCCTCGGGCGACAAGGTCTGGACGCTTACACCCGGCTCGGTGCTGGCCATCCCGGGCGGCGTTCCCCACAGGGCGCGGGGAATCACCGAATGCCGCGTCATTGACGCCTTCTACCCCTCACGCGAGGATTATAAATAATTTCGTAAAAGCGAGAGGAGTGAGGGGGTAAAACCCTGTAAGGGGTTAGGAGCCAGGAGAGGAAAATCATTCCTGCTTTTGCTTCCTGGCCCCCTTACTACTTACCTCTTGCTTTCTCTAGCCCTCGCGGGGTTTCGTTAGACGGTGTAAGGCCTGTCATCCCGAATCCGCCGAGTGTTAAGCGTTTAGCATGTCATTCCGAGGAGATTACGACGAGGCTGTAAGTCCGCCTACCGGCGGAGATCTCGGTTTTGGTGTTGATTTCCCCCTGACTCCTCACAGAGCTTGTCCCTCGCAGTGTTTCTCCCGGTCCCGGTTCGGCCGAAGCCGCTCGGCGCTTCACCTGCTTGGCCCGATCGCCCGATTCCTCGGTCTGTGACCTGCGGCGGGCTGTCCCTGGGCCTCGCGACGGCTCATCGCCTCGCCGGCCTCAATGTCCCGGGTAGAAACCCTGCTTCAGGGTTGTGATGTCATCCCGAATCCGCCGAGTGGCGGATGAGGCTGTAAGTCCGCCTACCTGCGGAGATCTCGGTGTTGGTGTTGATTTACCCCTGACTCCTCACCCCTCACAGGTTTGCTTTTTCCGCCACCCGCCATCGTCTTTTTGCTCTTGCCCCTTCGGTTCCCGATTCACGGCTCACGATTCACGGATCTTCCCGTTTACCGTTGACCGGTTTAACGCCCTTTCTGCATACTGATTGCTGACCGCTGAACGCTATGTTCAATGTGCTATCATCCCTGTATCCCCTTAACTTCCTGGAGGCGTTGCCAATGAGATCCGTCCTTTCCCGCGTTTTTGCCGCGACCCTGATTCTGTCTTTCTGTTTTGCCGGGCCCGCCCTGTCGGCCGAACTGGTAATACTCAAGGGCGACGGGCTCAAGAGGGACGTAACCTTGAGCGACATGCAGAAATACGTAGGAGGTCTCGCCGACGTATCGCAAAAGACATGGGAAGCCTTCATAGGCCAGATGCCGGGAGCGCTCTCCGTGGCCAAAGACGCAATGAACGCCATAGCCGTACACCAGGAACTTTCAAAAGGCAACGTAGCCGGAGCGGCAAAGAACATAATGGACTACGGCATAGGCCTCGTGGCCGGTGAGTGGGAAAACGCCGGGTACGCTCCGCTCGCAACAATGATGACGGCCTTTACCGTCTACGACGCCTCTCTCGACTTCATAAACAGCCAGTGGTTCAAGCCCGCCCTCATCGACTCCGTCTACGACAAATACAAACTCGAAAGAGACGAAGGCCAGACCCACCGTCAGGTATGGGAGAACTTCGGCACATACTTCATAAATCCCATCAAGGCCGACGTAAAAAACAAGGTCATATACCCCAGACATGATCTAAAGGACATGGGAGACGACAAGAAAAAGGCAACCCGCGGGGTAACGGGGAAAGTGGGGCAAAAGAAAATAAAGGTAACCTACATGGACAAAAGCAACTGGCCCTACAGCCAGGCGCAGAAAGTCTACATAAGGCACAGCGGCAAGGGAACCGAACCGGTCTTCGCCACACTAATAGACATACAGATATGGGACCTGAGCGACATTAACGGAACCGCGCTCGACATAATCAACAGCGTCTACAAGCTAAACGACATCAAATACCCCGACCTCAAAAACAGATTTACAAACGCCCAGATGGACGAGCTCAAAGGCAAACTCAAGGGGATGCTCAAAGAGCTTAAGGACAAGGACATAGGCCCCGAACTCGACGCCGAGGCCGAAGAATACATAGGCCAGATGCTTGAGACTCGCTACGCGCAGGAAGCGGCCAGAAAACTGGCGGCTGTCACCGAAGAGGCCAGACCCGGGGCCGAAAGCAGCCTGCTGGATGTGGCAAGGCAGTTGAAGCAGTTCGAGCCCCCGGTGCTTCAAAAGAAATGGGTCTCGTTCGACGGGTACAAAATGCAGGTTCCCGCAGCGTGGAGTATCTCCAGAACCTCGGGCGGCGACCCGGTGCTTCAGGTTCTTGAGGGCGAAGAGAACGCCCTTATCGAGCTGTACGTCAACAGGGGAGATAAAACCGGGGTAGAGGCGTACGCCGACACGGTTGAGCTCCAGTTGGGCAACCAGCCCTACATGAAACAACGGGTTTCTTCTTCTGTAATAAAGCTTCCCGGCGGGGTAGACGCCACTTTCCGGGCGTTCAAGGGACAATTCCAGGGCGAAGCCGTGGACGCCGTCATCATGTGCGCCTACAGCGGCGGCTTCTGGTACATAGGCCTGGGCGTATATCGCTCGTCGATGGAGAGCGTTCTGGCCGAGCCGGTTATTTCCGGCCTCAAAAGCCTTACCTTCGAAAAAGCCGCCCCCGGACCGCAGAGCATAGTGGGGACATGGAAATATGTTCTGAGCTACCATCCGAATGACATAGGCAAAACGGTGACCTTCCGTTCCGACGGAACTGTAGCCTGGATCACCAGCGACGGCAGTGTAACCAACTGGAAAGAAGCGGGCGAATCCTACAGGGGATGCAAAACGTATCTGCTTGGCACCACCTACAAGACCGGCGGCAACTTCATCCGCAAGTTCACCGTGTTCCTTTCGGATGACGGAAACAGCTTGTACGTAGCTTCGGGCCAAACCAAACACGACGTGCTGTTTTTCACCCGGCAGTGATCGCAGTGGAACCGTGAATCGTTAGACGGAAAAATACCGTGAGACGTGAGACGTGAGGCGTGAGACGTGAGACGAAAAAGCCTGTCATCCCGATACGATTTTATTTGAGGTCGAATCCGCCAGTAGTCGGACGTACCGGATCCGCCTACAGGCGGAGATCTCGGTTTGGGTGTTGTTTTTGCCTCTCCTCACGTCTCCCGTCTGACGTCTTACGGCTCTATTCTTTTCTGCGCGCTGACCTCTGTATGCTGTCAGCTGTTTTTCTTCAGCCCCAGCGTTTCTATCCGTAATGCCCCTTTGGGGCATGCCGCTACGCAGTCCATGCAGCCGTAGCATTCAGGGCTTACGGGCAGGGTCCTGGATTCGCCTTTTTCATTTGCCGTCCTTGCTTCCTCAAGCAGCGGGTCGAGCAAACGTTCCGAAAGGTCGCAGACTCCGGTGCAGAGACGGCAGTTCACGCATTTGTCCGTATCCAGAACTATGGGGCTGCGCTTCGTGGCAAGAGCCGTAAGCGAACCCAGCGTGCCGCCGGGGCAGACATGGGCGCAGAAAGAGCGCGGCTCAAAGATCAGCGCCATTATGGCCGCAAGGGCAAGGTTTACCTGGCAGAAGCGCAAAAACAGTATCCCGTGCTGGGCGTACGAAGCGTAGGCCACGGGAAGCCCCTTGTGTATGTTCACCAGCCAGATTATCCAGCCGAAATAGCCTATCATCGCCGCGAAGAACGCGCCCTGCAGAATACGCCCCCTGTTAAGCCAGCGCGGGAAAGGCATCAACCGCATGGAGATGCGGCTCCACAGCAGGTCGATGAATCCGCCGTTGGGGCAAAGCAGACCGCACCATATCTTTCCCCTCCACGCCGAGAGAAAGCCCCCGAGAGCTATCATCAATACGCAGAACCACCACTGTTTCATAATGAAAACGGCCACTATAAAGGCGATCACGAGCTGCGCCTGCATGATGCTCCTGATCCCTTTCCAGGTTTTTGCGTCGAGCTGGTTTTTGAAAGCCACAGATAAAACCCCCTCCGGGTATTATGTCCGCAAGGGAGTCTACTATACCTAAAGGGGGTATGTCAAGAAAGTGCGCGGATGTTTATCCGTGGGGGAAAGCGCCTTCCATTCGATCCGCATGCGCAGTATTTCACTGCCGGTTTCAGGTTCGGTCAAAAGGTGAAGGCTTTCCGCGTGATCTTTATAAGCTGCAATGTTTATGCGCCTCCATGTCGAAATCCGGCTTTCGATACTTTATCATAGAGCCGCGCCGTATATGGAGCCGACGGTTTTCAACTTCCCAATGGCAACGAACGGTCGCTCGGGTTGCTTGAACGGCTGGGCTTCACCAGAGAGGGATTGCTGCGCGGCTATGAATGGGCGCGCGGCAGGTTCCAGGACCAGTGGATATGTTCGATCCTGAAGACGAACAAGTCTCCCGTCAACATCTAAATGGACCTCGGCAAGTTGACAACGGACGTAAAATAATAAAGCAATATGTTTGTTTGCAGTGATGACGAATGACACGGGGAGGGGTAGGGTTTGCGAAAACATTTCAGGTTTTGTTCCAGCTGCATTGCAGTTGCGGTTTTTGCCGCGCTCTCGTGCGGGATGGCGTGGGGGGCGACGCTTAAGGGATCCGTTACCTGCGATGGATGGGTCTGGATGTCGTTGCCGGATCAGGTATTTGTAAGAGTGTCACTGGTTGAGGCCGGCGCGAACGGATCGGTTGACGCGCCCCTGGCCGAGTGCGCCATGAACACGCGGACCCGGTTCCCTCTGCCGTTTTCTATGCAGTACGACTCCGAAATGCTGGAAGCGGGCAAAACATACGTGATAACGGCAACGGTCAAGACAACCGACGGCCTTGCGTTGCTGAAAACCGAAGGCGGGTTTCCTGTGCTTCAGAGTGCAGTGACAACCGGTAGCGATCTGAAATTGCCGGTGGACAAAACCCACCCCCTGCCGGAGGGAAGCGAAAGCATACCCTACCTGCTGGGAGGCATAAGGGCCGACGTGCTCTTCGTCGAGGGTTGGGTAGTGCTCGACATAAAACCCTCGAAGATCAAGTTGCCTCAGGCTATTTCCGGTTCCGGTGCAAGGTACAGCGACGACGTAACGACTTTCTGGATCAAGGGCGACGACGCCACGCTCGAAACATCCGGTTCCGTGATCTGGGAAGAATAACTTCCCGACGGCGCTACCCGGCCCGGGTCTCCAGAGACAGGAAGAAGTTCATAACATCGGCTATGTATCCCGGATACTGGTACATCATGCCGTGGCCTGCGTTTTTTACGGAAACCAGCCAGGATCCGGGTATTAGCCCGGCAAGCAACGGCCCGTTAGCCGGTGGAACGATGATGTCCTCCGTTCCCTGCAGCATAAGAGCGGGGAGCTGGATATTCATCAAACGGGCGGCCGAGCCTTTCCACGCCCCCATGGCCTCCGCCTGTTTTTCGGTCGAGGCGGCGTCCGCGTGTTCCTCCGGGAACGGGAACCACGACGACGGATCGGGGTTTTCTTCCAGCCAGTGCTGCGGGAACATAAGGTTGAAGAGCCTTACCCCGCGCTCCGCGGGGGTTCCCGACGTATCCGCAAGATCCCGCAAAACCTCGGCGGATGGGGGTACGCCCTCTTTTCCTCCCGGGCTTCCGGCCAGCAGTATCAGTTTGCGCACCTTTTCGGGGTGTCTCAGGGCCGTTTCCTGGGCGATCTGCGCACCCATGGACCAGCCCAGGACATCGGCTTCCTCAATACCCAGAGCCGACAGAAGAACCGCCGCGTCATCGGCGAAACGCTCGATAGAAAACGTCTCTTTGCCCGTCGACGTTTCACCTATCCCCCGGTTGTCGAACATGATCACCCTGTTTTCCTCGGCCAAACGCTTTACAAGTACGGGGCTCCACAGGTCCATCGTGCTTCCGAAACCCATTATCAAAAGCAGCGGTTCCCCATCGCCGCATTCCCTGTAGGCAATGTCCAGATCATCGGCCCGGGTGGTCAGGATCGGCATTTTTTTTACATAATCCATCAGCATGGCTGGTCCCTTCTTTCATTTGCAACGTTGGTCCTTTGCGCAATCATATCCCTGATGTGGGCAAATAGGAAGGGGGAACGATCAACCCTGTAATAAGTCGATACAGGTAAAATCATGTATTATTCGATCAGGAGCCGGAAACCATAAGATATACAAACCGATACCACGGATTCACTACAGGAAACCAGGAACCAGCTCCCCGGAAAGAGGTGAGTGATATGAAAAAGCGCCATTTGCTCTGCCTTGTACTTATCATTCTGTTGGCTACGGCGGCTTGTGCGCAGGCCGCGACGGTCAGCGCGTGGGGAAAACAGTATCGTGGCTCCGTTCTTGATCCCCCCAAACTGGAGGGTGAAATCTTCACTCTGCCGGTGTCCGGAACCATTGTGGAGGCTACGTGCTCCGGCCCCGGCTTCTGGATGGTAGACGTTGCGACCGGCCTTGTGGCTGAACGATTCGACACCGCAGCAGCAGCTGTAGGGGTCATAATTCTGGCCGGAGACTACAGAGTGTTTCCAAATCTGGGGCAGGCCCAGAACGCGGCCAATGTTTCTGTCAAGTTCAACCTCATTGCTGGAGGAGCCGCCCCGGCGGTTGCGGGAAAGGGTCCCATCTTTGCCGAACGAAAACGCTACGTGGATCTTTGGGAGCAATGGATGGAAGCCGAGATAACCTGTGCGAAAACCAACGGACAATCTTCCAATGTGGCGCAGGTGCTTCAGGCCCGAAACGACGCGGGCAAGGCCTTTAGCGAATATGCGATGAACACGTTCGCCAGGATCCCCGAGGTCTCATCCAACATCATGATGCAGGCGATGACCAGGGTCAGGGATATCCAGTGCACCGTTTTTTCGGCGGTTGGAAGCGGCGCTTTTCCGGTGGGGGCGGCCCGAAAAAGCATCCCGGCGATAGAAAAGGCCCTGCTGGATCCGGAACCGTACAAACCCCAACTGCCCCCCGAAGGTCAGAAACAAACTGTTCTGGACAACCCGCAGTTCGGCCTCAAATACTGGCTTGTCACAAGGGACGGTCGCCTCTATATGGATGGATATTACCACGCGGCCGACGGCAGGAAGGTGGAATACAAAAGCAGACCCATGGACGAAACGGATCCGCTTTCGGCCGCCGTGGGGCTTTTCGCCACGGCCTCGGGGACCGGGTACCATATCTACATAGAGGAAAAAAAGCCCTGGCAGCAGGTTTCGCATTCCGTTCTCAACGTAACGATGATGAAAGGGGCCGACATCACGGAAGTGGGACGTTTCGACATACACCAGTTCGGTTACAAGATCGGTGAACTGATGGTTCCGTTCGTGCTGGAGGAATCGACTCCCGGCGGCGCGTGGATGCTGAAGTACAAGGTCTACGAACGCCGCGACGACCTCATGGACGTTTCCGGTCTGCAGGAGAAGACGGTTACGTTTGAATAGAAGGAAAGGGCAGCCGGCAGCGCACAGCTGACAGTTGGCAGAAAAAGCAGTCCGAAGCGGGGTTTCTATCCGGGACATTGAGGCTGGCGAGGTGATGAGCCGTCGCGAGGGCCAGGGACAGCCCGCCGCAGAACCAAAGGTTCGACGGCGTGCCCCAAGCGAAGCGGCTGGGTAGGAATCGGGCGATCGGGCCGAGCAGGTGAAGAACCGAGCGGCTCCGGCCGAACCGGGACCGGGAGGAACACCGCGAGGGATAAGTCCTGTGAGGAGTGAAGGGTAATGGGTCAGGGGAAAGCCAGAACCCGGGCCCGAACGAGCGGCGTAGCCGCGAGGAAGGGGGTCGCTTTTAAATTGACCCCAAAAACCAACGCCCAACCCGAGACCCTTCTTCCCTTCGGTCATCAGGGTGACATCAAAAGCCTGTCATTCCGAGCGCATGCGAGGAATCTCGGGTTTGGTTCTGCTCTTTCTCACGTCTGACGTCTTACGGTTCTATTCTTTTCTGTGCGCTGTCAGCTGATTGCTGCCGTCCGGCTTTTTCCGCTATCGGCCATCGGTAGTTGGGCCCTCCTGTAAATCCCGCTCTGATAGCGTGTACAATCAACCTGATAGCGGAGGTATTCCTCATGCCGGGAAAAGAGCCGACCTGGAAGCTCGATCAGGTTTTCAAGACTTATGACATGGGAGAGGTAAAGGTAGAGGCGCTTCGCGAGTCTTCGCTTTCCATTTCCGATGGCGAACTTCTGGTGATCCTTGGTCCCAGCGGTTCCGGAAAGAGCACCCTGCTGAACCTTCTGGGCGGCATGGATATCCCTTCCGGCGGCGACGTATGGTTCCGGCGGGAGAACCTGGCGGCGGCCAGAGATCGTGAACTTACGGTGTACCGCCGCCGGGTGGTAGGCTTCGTCTTCCAGTTTTTCAATCTTATTCCCGACCTCACAGCGCGAGAAAACGTAGCCATTGCCGCCGAACTCGTGGAATCTCCCCTTTCTCCCGAGGCCGTCCTGGACCAGGTGGGAATGGCGGACAGGATGGACCATTTCCCCTCACAGATGAGCGGAGGAGAACAGCAGCGCGTAGCCATAGCACGGGCTGTCGTAAAAAACCCGCTCCTGCTGCTCTGTGATGAGCCGACCGGCTCTCTGGACTCGGCCACCGGCAGGCTGATCCTGGCCCTTCTGGAGGATATAAACCGTAAATTCGGCGCAACCCTGGTTATAGTCACGCATAACGCCGCCATCGGCGGCATGGGTCACCGTGTCGTCAAAATGAGCAGCGGCAGGATAGTTGAGGAAAAGGTTAACGAACGTCCGCTGTCTCCCGAAAGGATCGACTGGTGATGCCGGTTCTTGCGGCAAAACTCCTGAGGACCATTCGCTCTACCCTGGGGCAGTTTGCTGCATCGGCTATCGTCGTTGCAACGGGAATAACCGCCTTTGTGGCGATGACGGCCGTGTCCGATAACCTCATAAGGTCACGGGATTCTTTCTATAGAGAGACGGAATTCGCGGACCATTTTTTTCATGTGGTGCTTGCGCCCGAGGGGATACTCAGCCGCATCGAAGCGGTGAACGGGGTTCTTAAAGCCACCGGCAGAATACAGAAGGATGTTCCCGTGCTCAGCGGCGATGACGCCCGAACCAACCTGCGACTTGTCGGGTACCCTCTCCCCGCCGAGGTGGAATTGAGCCGGATAATGGTTCTAAAAGGAAGGCTGTTCGAAAAATATCCCGAGGGCGGAGCGGTGGAGGTTGTTCTGAATCCGCAGTTTGCAAAAGCCCATGGCCTGATTCCCGGCGACATGCTCTCCATAGCGGCGGAGGGCAGGAGAAAGACCCTCAGCATAACGGGGACCGCCGCAGGTCCGGAATTCGTCTATGCGGTCAAGAACGCGGCCTCCCTCCTCGAAGACCCTTCCTCTTTCGGTGTCGCCATACTACCCCAGAACCAGATACAGCAGTTGCTTGAGATGAAGGGTTCCATCAATCAGATACTGATACGGTTTGTACCCGGAGCAGATGAGGCAGGGGTGGTCCGCGACATTGAGCAGATACTGGAGCCTTACGGCAATCTGGCGAACTACCCCCGGAAAGACCAGCTCAGCGACGCTGTTCTGAGCGGGGAGCTCGACCAGCTAAGGGCTTTTGCCCGTTTTTTGCCCTCGGTGTTCCTGGGTGTCGCCGTTTTGATGCAGTTTGTCTTTATCGGGCGCATGGTGCAGGTGCAGCGCGGGCAAATAGGGCTGCTCAAGGCCCTGGGCTACGGCAACGGCGCTCTTCTGGCGCTTTACGGCGGATACGCGCTCGCCGCTTCGGCCACCGGAGCATCGGCCGGCACATTTCTGGGCTACGTTCTCGCGCAGCTTCTTACCAGAGTCTACGCGGCCTTCTTCAACCTTCCACGGCTTGATGAGGCTATCCATTTCCGGGCTGCGGCCGTCGTATTCCTGGCCACGCTTGTAATAGGTACGGCAGCCGGAATATGGGCGGCGCGGGGCGTCCTGGTGATCCGACCTGCGGAATCGATGCGCCCGGCAAGCCCCAGGCCGGTGCGTCCGATGTTCTTTGAAAAAATACCCGCTTTCTCCAAATGGTTGAATCTGCACTGGAGAATGAGCCTTCGCTCCATGGGGCGCAACCGGTTCAGGGCGGCGGTGACCACCCTGGGTATCCTTTTTGCGGTCGGCCTTCTGGTGGTATCGGTGTTTTCAAGAGATTCGATGGACGATCTCATGGTCAGGCACTTTGAAAAGGAATGGCGTTTCGATTACCTGGTTCGCATCCTTGATCCCGTTAAGGAATCTGACCTCTTAAGTATTTCCAGGCTGCCGGGTGTTACGGAGGCGGAGCCGATTTTTGAACTGCCCGTACGATTTCATTTCAGGGGAAGATCACGCGAGGATATACTCTTCGCCATGCATCCGGGATCGGGACTGGGGCGAGTTATCACCCTGGACGGGCGAGAGTTTGATTTTCCTGTCGAAGGTTTATTTCTGGACTGGTACGCCGCCGGGATACTGGGGGCGGAAACCGGCGACGACATAGAAGTGGAAACGATACTGGGGCTGGGGCCGCCCAGGCGCACATCTGTCCGCGTCGTGGGGATCAGCCGCAAGGCTTTCGGCGGTGCGTCCAGTACAAGCCTTGCTGTTGCGAACAGGCTTCTCAATGAACAGGGAACAGCTTCGGGTATGGTGCTAAGGGTCGACGGACTGTCTTCCGGCAAGTTCGAAGACCGGCTGAGAGACATGATCAACGTGCTTTCGGTCACCGACAGGCTAAAAGAGATGGCGTATCTCGATAAAAACCTTAAATACCTCTATTATTCGGTTGGGGTCATGGTGATCTTTTCGGTTATCCTGGGATTTGCGATCGTGTTCAACGCATCTTCGCTCTCCTTCTCCGAACGTAGGCGCGAACTGGCCAGCCTTCGAGTGCTGGGCTTCTCCATCGGAGAGGTAGCCTCGTTTTTGTGGAAGGAGAACCTTCTGCTTCTGGCGGCGGGGACCATACTGGGCCTTCCCTTCGGCAAAATGCTGTCCGAAGCCTACGCCGCGGGTGTCAGCACCGACCTTTTTACCTTCGAAGCGGTTATCTACCCCCTGACATACGCCCTGGCCGCTCTCGGAGGGGGACTTTTCATCCTGGTCTCCTGGCGACTCGCCGTAGGCGGCGTCAGAAATCTGGAGCCCGTGGAGACCCTCAAGGCAAAGGATTGAGGAGGTATTATCGATGAAAAACGGCAAACTGAAAATGTACGCCGCAACGGCCGCCGCAGTTGCAGTTGTCGTAATGTCGATCTTCGTATACTTCAGGCCTCTGGAGGTTTCAGCCGTCAGGGTTTACCGGGGGGATATTTCCAGCGGGGTCGAGGAGGATGGTTATGTCCAGCCCATCGACGACCGGAACCTCTACGCGTCACAGATCGCAAGGGTTGTAGGGGTTTCGGTGGAAGCAGGAGACGAGATATCCCGGGGACAGGTCCTGCTTGAAATGACCAATCCCGACCTCGACGCCATAAGGGCCGAGACCCGGGCCTACGCCAGCCAGGCCGAAAAAAGCGTATCCGGATACACTGCGGCAGTAGAGAGCCTGAGGCTGGTTCTGGCTGACGAAAAACGCACTTTCGAACGTTCCCTTACCCTTTTCAGGGCCGGGGCCGCCTCGCGCTCCGAAACGGAACAGGCAGAGCTGCGCATGCACAGAGCGGAAAAAGATCTGGCCGAGGCCGTATCCCAACTGTCCTCGGCGACGGCGCTCCGGAACGGGCTAAGGGACCAGTTGGCCGAACTGGAAAAAAAATCCCTGGAGCTCACGCTGAAAAGCCCTATGGACGGTTACGTCCTCAACCTTCCAGTGGAGGAAGAACAGGTCGTTTCTACGGGTGACATACTGGTCGGGATCGCCGTGATGAACGAGATGGAGATACGTTCGGAGGTTCTGAGCGACGCGCTGGGTAACGTGGAGGTAGGCCAGCCTGTGCGCATTACCGCTCCCGTGCTGGGAAAAACAGTGCTTGAAGGGCGAGTGAAAAAGATCTACCCGCTTGCCGAGGAAAAAGTGTCTCCCCTGGGGGTGGCTCAGAGGCGCGTCCCGGTCATTATCACGCTTCCGGTCTCGGGGATACTCAAGCCGGGTTACGAGGTCAGAGTCTTTATTGAGACGGCGCACCGCTCCGAAGTACTTGTACTTCCCGTGGAGTCCGTCCGTACGGAGAACGGTTCCAGGAAAGTCTTCAAAGTGGACGGAGGAAAGATCAGCGAGACCGTCGTGGAAACGGGTGTAACGGATCGCCGTATGGTCGAAATCACAAAAGGGCTTCAGGAAGGAGATATCGTTGTCCGCGACGCCAGCCTCGATCTGCAGGAAGGCCGACGCGTCCGGGCTGTTGTCCCGGAATAGACAGCGGGAGCAGGCGTCCGATGCCCGAAAAAACAGCTGACAGCAATCAGAAGGCAGGTGGCAGAAAAAGCCTGTCATTCCGATTCCGGCTATGGAGTTTAACCCCCGTGTGCCTTATAATGCTGTAAATAGATACAGGAGGAATGAACCATGTTGATGAATCTCTTGAAAGCAGGAGGATCTATTATGATCTTGGATGAATTGCTGAACCAGGCGAATCAGATCAGGTATGCCCGTGCAAGGGCTGCGCGGGGGACCAATGTCAGAAATCTGGTCATAGGAGCAGGAGTAGGCGCGGCAATAGGGATAGCGGCCGGAATTCTGCTTGCCCCGAGACCCGGCAGGGAAACCAGGCAAATAATCGCCGAAAGAACCAAAGAAAAGGTCAAGGAACTGGAAAAAACCGCGGTCGATCTGTGCGAAGCAGGCCAGGAAGCCATCAAGGCGGCAAAGATGAACCTGGAAGAAGCAAACGAAGACAACAAGAAAAAATCTCACGAGCAAAGCGTGGACGAAGCTGTCCAGCAAGAGCAATAGGTAAAGGAGAATATCATGCAAACATCCATAACCCTTTACGAACTGGGTGTCTTTCTGGTTTTTGTACTGGTTCTGGGGATCGGCGGATACGCCTTTGTGACATTAAGGAACGTCAATGGCTTCATCAAAGAGGCCAAAACGATGTTTCAGGAAAACAGGGACAGTTTGAACAAGATCATTCGCAACGTCGACATAATTTCAGAAAATACCGCGACGATCAGCGACGAAGTGGGAAAAGGCGTCGGTGAGTTGGGTGCGGCCGTTAAAACCATCTCTCAGGAAACCACCGATACCGTTTTGACGATCAAGGAGACGGCGGACGAGGCGGCCAAATACGCCATAGTGATAGGTGAAGTCATCAAGAGCGTTATCGGAGTGTTCACTTCGGAAAAGAAGTGAGAACTACCCTATAGTTGCCCCTCGCAGGCCTCAAATGTCCCGGATAGAAACCCTGTCATCCCGAATCCGCCTTAGGTGCGGTGAGGGATCTCGGGTTTGAATTTTCAGTTCAATTTGACGTTATCTATGTAGAAGCTATAATTTTGTTGCTGGCGTATGAGCGGATCGGCGCAAGCCGGGCGTCAGCCTCGCCGTCTTTTGATGGTTCCCACCCATGAGTGGGAATAACCAAGAGGCCCGTAAGTCAATAAGCATAGTTTTGAGGCAGGCCCTTGCAGCTTCGGTTGCAAGGGCCTGCCTCGTTTATTCAGTAAGGTTTTCGAATAGCTTTATCATGCATAGTGTTATATAGAATCACAAAGAAATTGATCTTTTTCTTTCTTGGCCTGTTGGTTTTGTGTTTGTCGTCTCTGACGTAAGCGCTTTGAACAATCAGATGTAACTGTTTTTCTTTACCACGGTATACCTTGAAATACACCTCATATTCCATTCTAGCGTTTTCTTCCGTCGTTATTTCTATGGTCAAGAAAGTCGAGTGATTAGTGTGGTAGCAGGTTCGTTTATCCAGGGTCCGGATTATTTCGGGGAGCTGTTTTGATAATGTGTATCTGGTAACACTGAAAACTCTTTTATCTCCCTTTTTAACCGGGTTAGGGAAAACAGCTTCTGAATCAACTTCTTCTTCACTATCGACGTTTCGCGTAAAGCAATGATTGCTGTAGGAAATTTGAACCTCGTACGTTTTTTCGGGTTTTTCGCCTTTGATAGGTTGATGGAATTTTAAAGTCACAGGCTCAAGGTGAGATAGGTCGTATAAGTTATCTTCGAACTCAAATGGTGTCCATTGCGCCATGGCATGCTCCCTGGATATAGTGATTACAATTCGCGGGTGATCGCTGTTGCTTCTACCTCTACGCAAAAATCCATAAAAGCAGCGCCAAGGTGCTATAGCGTACCCATTATTATAACGCCATTGTAAAAAGATGGAGCGCCTGAGCCTGGAAAAATCTTGATTCAGTTCGCCGCCGGTGGACATTTTGGTTTTCCCCCTGACTTCTCACCCCTCACGGGTCTGTTTTTTCTGCAATCTGAGTGCTGTGCGCTGCCACCTGTCTTTTCCGCCATCGTATGTCATTCTGAGCGGTTTCATATGAAGTCGTATCCGCCAGTGGTCGGACGCGCCGGATCCGCCCAGGGTGCGGAAATCTTGGTTTTGATGTTGTTTTCCCCCTAACCCCTTTCTCCTCACTCCTCACTCTTGCCTCTCCCCAATTCACCCTACTCAATATTTGACGCGATGCCCCGAAAGCCTGACAATAGTATCAGTATTGTCAGGACGGCCCCCGCTGTCGCCAGGAGTCATTTCCTGTGGACAGTGGGCGGAAAACCTTGAAAAAGGGGGTCAGGCCGGATAACGGCGTGGAGGTTTTTCGATTCAACATCGACGGTCCAGGTGAGAGCAACAGAGCAACAGGGGGAAAGGTAGAAAACCGCAACAGGTTACAGAGAGAGAGGAAGGGAGAAAAAGATATGAACAAGAGAGATGTACTGAGAGTCGACCTTACGCACGGGAAGGTCGAAAGAGAACCGTTGAACAGCAAATGGGAAAAGGAGTTCATTGGCGGCAGGGGATACGCCACAAAATTGCTCTACCAGGAAATGAAGGCGGGCGTCGATCCCATGTCGCCGGATAACAAGCTTGTTTTTGCCACGGGGCCGCTTACGGGTTCCAGCGCTCCTACCGGAGGACGCTACATGGCGGTTACCAAAAGCCCGCTTACGGGTTTCATCGCCTGCAGCAACTCGGGCGGGTACTGGGGCGCCGAGCTGGCGAGAGCAGGGTACATGCATGTCGTTCTCGAGGGAAAAGCCGACAAGCCCGTATATCTGTGGATCAACGACGACAAGGTTGAAATTCGCGACGCTTCAAAGCTGTGGGGTAAGGACACTCACGTAACCACCGACGCCCTTCTCAAGGAGGTCGGCGACAACAAGGCAAGGGTCGCCTGCATAGGCCCCGCCGGAGAAAAGGGGTCTCCAATCGCGGCCATCATAAACGACAAGCATCGCGCGGCGGGACGCAGCGGCGTAGGCGCGGTAATGGGCTCCAAGAACCTCAAGGCGGTGGTGGTCAGGGGCAGCGGGGTTTTCGAGGCCTCGAACCCCGGAGCTCTAAAGGAAACCCTCAAGACTTCGCTGCAGAAGATCAAGGAGAACGGCGTAACGGGAGAAGGCCTGCCCGCTCTGGGTACGCCGGTGCTCGTCAACGTCATCAATCAGTTAGGCAGTTACCCCCACAAAAACTTCCAGGAATCGTACATGGAAGAGGCCGAAAAACATTCCGGCGAAACGCTGGCCGAAAAGTATCTTACGGGAACCAGCAACTGTTTCGCGTGTCCCATAGGGTGCGGCAGAGTCACCAAACTGGATGATGTACAGGGAGAAGGACCTGAATACGAAACATTGTGGGCGCTGGGCGCCAGTTGCGGCGTCGCCGATCTGGAGCCCATAATCCGGGCTAACTATCTGTGCAACGAACTGGGGCTGGACACCATCAGCGCCGGGAGCACCGTGGCTGCCTCCATGGAGCTGTTCGAAAAGGGATACGTATCGCCCGAGGAGCTTGCGGGCGGCCCCGAACTGAAATTCGGCTCCGGAGACGCGCTGGTGTACTGGATCGAAAAAATGGGCAAGGTAGAAGGTTTCGGCAAAAAGCTGTCCCAGGGCAGCTACCGGCTGGGAGAATCGTACGGGCATCCCGAAGTATCGATGAGCGTTAAAAAGCAGGAAATGCCGGCCTACGACCCAAGGGGCATTCAGGGCATCGGGCTGACATACGCCGTAAGCAACAGGGGCGGATGCCACGTTCGGGGATACCTCATATCTCCCGAGGTCCTCGGCCTTCCCGAAAAACTGGACCCGTGGGTAACCGAGGACAAGGCCCAGTGGGGCAAGATATTCCACGACCTCACGGCGGCCATAGATTCTTCCGGCATGTGCCTGTTTACTTCGTTTGCGCTGGGCGCGGACGACTACGCGGCGCTGATAAAGCAGGGAGCGGGCATAGATGTGGACGCCGAAGAACTTCTCAAGGCGGGGGAAAGAATCTGGAACCTTGAGCGACTCTTCAACCTTCGCGAGGGCCTGGATCCGGCAAAAGACGACACTCTGCCCAAACGCTTGCTGAACGATCCTATCCCTGGGGGCCCGGCCAAAGGCAAGGTCAGCATGCTTCATGAAATGCTGCCCGAGTACTACGAGCTTCGAGGATGGGACGAAAAGGGTATTCCAAAGCCGGCCAAACTGGCCGAACTGGGTCTGCAGTAGGAATCCATCATGGTGCGGGTCTCTTTTTTCGGCTCGATCCGCTCCATAACGCATGAAAACGAGACGGAGGTCCCCGCGCCTGCAACGATGAGGGACCTCCTTTCTCTTCTTTCGTCGGCTTATGGAGTAAACTTCGCACCCGGTGACGAGTTTGACGGCTGGACCGTAAGCGACACTGAAACCGGGGGTGTTTCGGTTATGATCGTGCTTCTTAACGGACGCCACATCCAGCATGCTGGCGGAGCCGACGCGCCGCTTTCCGAAGGCGACCACGTGGCCATATTCCCGCTTGTCGGCGGGGGATAGAGTAACCGTGCTTAATTGACTGCATTTTTCAGAATTCCATTCATTATTCAGTATATACTTTGACAAATGACCGCCACCTTCCTAACATGATGAAGCATAAGAACGGCCCGCCCGTCAGGTGGGCCCGGGAGGGTGGCAGTATGGGATACGGAGTTTTCGAGAAAATAGTGAAATCGCATCTCATGAGGGGAACCATGGAGGCGGGGAAGCCTATCTCCGTAAGTATGGATCAGACGCTTACCCAGGATGCTACAGGTACGATGGCGTGTCTCGAGTTCGAGGCCGTCGGTGTTCCACGGGTGCGAACGGAACTTTCCGTCAGCTATACCGACCACAACATGATACAGGGCGACTACCGGAACCCGGACGATCACCGCTATCTTCAGGACATCGCCGCAAAGTACGGCATGGTCTTTTCGCGTCCGGGCAACGGCATTTGCCACCAGGTCCACGTGGAGCGTTTTGCCGCGCCGGGGAAAACTCTTGTAGGGAGCGATTCGCATACGCCCACGTCGGGTGGAGTGGGAATGGCGGCCATAGGCGCCGGGGGGCTGGACGTGGCCATGGCCATGGCCGGAGAACCGTTTGAGATGTCCATGCCCGAAGTCGTTATGGTGAAACTGACTGGCAAGCTCCAGCCGTTCGTGGCGGCCAAGGACATAGTGCTCGAGGTGTTGCGCCGGCTTACAGTAAAGGGCGGAGTGGGCAAGGTGCTTGAATACGGAGGCCCGGGGGTAGAAACCCTTGAGGTTCCCCAAAGAGCCACCATAACCAATATGGGCGCAGAAACCGGAGCGACGACTTCCCTTTTCCCCAGCGACGGAGTTACCCGCCGGTGGCTCAGGGCGCAGGCGCGCGAATATCAATGGACTCCGCTTGAAGCCGACCCCGACGCCGAATACGCGGACGTGATCGAGATAGACCTTTCAACTCTGCCGCCTCTCGTTGCGCAGCCGTTCCAGCCGGACAACGTTGTTCCCGTCTCTGAAATAGAGGGCATGAGAGTGGATCAGGTGATGTTTGGCTCCTGCACCAACTCTTCGTTGCAGGATATCCTTTCGGCGGCCTGTATTCTTTCGGGGAACAAGGTGCATCCCGATGTGGACGCCGGTATTTCACCGGGCAGCCGTCAGGTGATACTGGAATCGGTTGAACAGGGAGCTATGGGGGCCCTTGTCGCTTCTGGCGTCAGGATCCTGGAGTCCAGTTGCGGGGCGTGCATAGGTATGGGCTTTGCACCGCCTACCGACGGCGTTTCGCTAAGAACGATAAACCGTAATTTCCTTGGCCGATGTGGCCACAAAACGGGTAGGGTATACCTTGTAAGTTCCGAAACCGCCGCGGCTTCGGCTATTACCGGCCGGATTACCGACCCCCGGCAACTGGGCCTCGAGCCGTTCATCTTCCAGATGCCCGAGCAGTTCGACATAGACGACGGCATGATTATTGCTCCTTCACCGGAACCCGAAAAGGTACAAATAAGGAGAGGTCCCAACATCGCCCCGTTGCCCGACATGAAGGAGCTGCCAGAAAAACTGGAGGGAGAAGTCCTTCTTAAACTGGAGGACAACATTACCACCGACCACATCATGCCGGCGGGAGCCAGAATCCTGCCGCTCCGTTCGAATATTCCCGAAATATCCAGACACGTCTTCGAAGTGGTGGACGAAACCTTTCCCGACAGGGCTATTGCCCAGGGTGGCGGTTTCATTGTGGGCGGCGAGAACTACGGCCAGGGCTCAAGCAGGGAGCACGCCGCCATAGCGCCGCGTTACCTGGGGGTAAGGGCCGTTATCGTCAAAAGCTTCGCGCGCATCCACCTTGCGAACCTGGTGAATTTCGGCATCCTCCCGCTTGTTTTCGAAACCCCGTCGGACTACGAAAAGATTTCACAGGGCGACAGACTTGCGTTCGAAGCGACGGGGTTGAAGACGGGAAACAGAGTTATCCTGATCAACGAAACGACAGGGGAGAAAACCCCGGTCAAAACACCAGTGGGTGAAAAGGAAATCGAGATCATCAAGGCAGGCGGCAGGCTCAATTATGTGCGCCTGGGGAAAGTCTGAAATCAGGAGGGGACTGAAATGAATAAATTCGATGGGCTGAAATTGGCGAAAATATCCCCGCCCGCAGATGGCGAAAAGATTCGTTTTGAGAACGGCGAAAAGATCGTACCGGATTTCCCGGTAATCCCTTTCATCGAGGGCGATGGAGTGGGGCCGGATATCACGTCGGCTATGCGCATGGTGATAGACGCCGCGGTCGAAAAAGCCTATGGAAAAACGCGCAAACTGGAGTGGTGGGAGATTTTCGCCGGAGAAAAGAGCCACGGGCTTTTCGGCGAGTGGATTCCCGAAGACACGTTCGAGGCCATACGTTATTTCCGTGTAGCTATAAAGGGTCCGCTGACCACGCCGGTGGGCGGGGGCATAAGAAGCCTCAACGTGGCGTTCCGCCAGAAACTGGACCTGTTCGCCTGCGTGCGCCCCGTGCGTTATTTCAACGGAGTTCCCGCGCCGCTTAAAACTCCCGAAAAGGTGGACATTACGGTTTTCCGCGAGAACACCGAAGACGTCTACGCCGGAATAGAATGGGCCGCCTACACGCCGGAGGCGGAAAAGGTTCGGTCGTTCCTGGCCGAAATGGGCAAGGAAATACGCCCCGGCTCTGGTATAGGCGTAAAACCCATCTCCGAGGAGGGCTCAAAGCGCCTGATGCGGATGGCCGTGAAGCATGCGCTTGAGCGCGGGGCGCGCAGCATTACCATCGTTCACAAGGGGAATATCATGAAATTTACAGAGGGGGCTTTCAGGGCCTGGTGCTACGAGGTGGCCGAAAAGGAATTCGGCGACTCCGTCGTAACTGAACAGCAGGTGAACCAGGACCATGGCGGCAAAACGCCTCCCGGAAAACTGCTGGTGAACGATCGCATCGCGGACGCCATGTTCCAGCAGATACTCCTGCGTCCTGAGGAATACGATGTGCTGGTAACGCCCAACCTCAACGGCGACTATATTTCCGACGCGCTGGCCGCCGCCGTGGGCGGGCTGGGTCTGGCCCCTGGTGCAAACATGAACAACGAAATAGCCTTTTTCGAGGCCACGCACGGTACGGCGCCCAAGTACGCCGGGCTCGACAAGATAAACCCCGGCTCGCTTATTCTTTCGGCTGTTCTCATGCTGGAGCATCTGGGTTGGACCGAGGCCGCCGGACTGGTTGAAAGCGCCATGGAAACCACCATAGGTTCGGGCGTCGTCACATACGACCTGGCCCGCCAGAGAGAAGGAGCCAAAGAAGTCTCCTGCTCAGGTTTCGCCAAAGCGCTGTGCGACCGGATAAGGTCCTGAGGGGGCGGCGAGGGATGTGCTCCGGGACGGCAAGGGCGGGGACGCTCGAATCGTCGGACTGCCTGGTTACGGTAGGGCCCGGGTCGGGAGTGACTCTGGAATATACCGGCGGCAATTTCTTTCTGTTCCGCAGGAGGACGCAAGCCATAGTCAACGAGATTCTGGAGGCCCGCGCGGTAGAAAACGCGTTTGTTTCGATACAGGACCAGGGCGCCCTGGAGCCCACGTTGCGGGCGCGGGTAGAGACCGCGCTGGACAGGGCGTTTCGAAAAAAGGGTGACGTGTAATGAAAGGCGCTCGAAGGTCGATGCTCTACATACCGGGGAACAATCCAGGGATGATACAGCACGCTCCCGTCTTCGGAGCCGACAGCATCCTGCTGGACCTGGAGGACGCCGTATCCACCGGGGAAAAGGACGCCGCAAGGTTGCTAGTGGCCCATTTCCTCAAGGTCATGGATTTCGGCGCGCTGGAAGTGACCGTCAGGGTGAACGGCGCCGATACGGAATGGTTCGAAGCCGATCTGGAGGCAATTGTCCCCTGCGGCCCCTACGCCGTCCGCGTTCCCAAGTGCAACGGCCCGAAAGACGTGCAAAAGGCGGACGCCGTAATCAAAAGGCTTGAAAAAGAACACGGTATGGACGAAGGGTCTGTGATGATACACGCCATGATAGAAACCGCGCTGGGAGTAGAGAACGCTTTTGCCCTGGCGTCCTGCTCGCCCAGAGTAGACGCGCTGACGCTTGGCGGACAGGACCTTACGGCCGACCTGGGCGTGCCCAAAACCAGAGAGGGAGCAGAGCTTTTCTATGCGCGCAGCCGGGTTGTGATTGCCGCCAAAGCAGCCGGGATAGCTTCCTTTGATACGGTGTGGGCGGATATCGGAGACAACGAAGGGCTGCTGGAGGAAACCCGCAAAGTAACAGGCCTGGGGTTCACCGGCAAGGCGGCTATTCATCCGGGGCAGATAGAATGGATACACGAGGCGTTCAGGCCTGCCCGGGAAGATATTCGAAAGGCCGAACGGGTAGTGGCAGCCGCCGACGAGGCAAAGCGTATGGGTCGCGGAGTAGTGGCGGTGGATGGACGCATGGTCGACGCGCCGGTCGTAAAACGAGCGCGCCGTCTCCTTGATCTTGCCGCTCTTTACCTGTGCGAAACGGAGGACCCGTCATGAAGAACGCAGTGACAAACTCGATAGGTCGCCGGATTCCCCAAAAAGCTGAGGGCCTGGGCCGATTCAGACCTTTCGGCGGTTCTTTTGCTCTTGTTGACGCCGGAGAAGAAATACCCCGCAATGCACCTCCCATGCGCCCCGAGCAGCCGTCCCGCAGCAAGGTGAGGAAATCTCTTCGCGAAGCCGTGGAGCGTTCGGGCCTGCAAAGCGGTATGACCGTTTCGTTTCACCATCATCTGCGCAACGGCGACGCCCTTTTGCCCATGGTGCTTTCCGAACTTGAGGCCATGGGTATGAGCGACCTGACAATAGCCCCCAGCTCCCTTACCGGCTCTCACGACTGCGTGGCCGGATTCATGCGCAGGGGTGTGGTCAGCCGCATTTTCACCTCGGGTCTCAGGGGAGAAGTGGGAGCCGCCGTTTCAAGGGGTGAACTGGACATTCCCGTTATCATCCGCAGTCACGGAGGCAGGGCGAGGGCCATAGAAGAGGGAAGCATCGACATCGATGTCGCCTTTCTCGCCGCGCCGTCCTGCGATCCGCTGGGCAACATTTCGGGCGCCCGGGGCAAATCGGGGTGCGGCTCACTGGGGTACGCCCAGGTAGACGCGGCCTTCGCGAGACACGTCATAGCGGTTACCGACGGAATGGAAAAATATCCGTTGCCGGAGCCCGTGTCGATCCGGCAGCACCAGGTTAATTCCGTTGTAGCTGTCGAAAGCCTGGGCGACCCGTCCAAAATAGCAACAGGTTCAACCCGGATAACCCGTAACCCCGTGGACTTGCGGATCGCGCGCAACGCTTTCCAACTGATCCTGGCTTCGGAATTGCTGGCGCCGGGAGTTTCCTTTCAGGTGGGTGCGGGAGGGTCCAGCCTTGCCGTAGCATCGTTCGTAAGAAATCACATGAGGACAAAAGGCGTAAAGGGCAGTTTCGGCCTGGGCGGGGTGACGGGATATATGGTCCAGATGCTCGAGGAAGGGCTGTTCGACTGCCTGTACGATGTGCAGAGTTTCGACGCTTCCGTGCGGGATTCCCTTGCCGAAAACCCCCGCCACGTGGAAATAGATCAGTCGCTTTACGCGAACCCTCTGAACAGGGGGTGCATGGTCCACAATCTTGACATCGTGGTTCTGGCCGCCCTGGACGTGGACGTGGACTTTAACGTCAACGTCATGACGGGCAACGACGGCGTACTGCGTGGAGCTTCCGGCGGCCATTCCGATACAGCGGCCGGCGCGGCCCTTTCCATTGTTGTGGCTCCTTCGTTCCGGGGAGGCGTCCCTACGGTGAAAGAGCGCGTCCAGACCGTCGTAACCCCGGGAGAAAGCGTAGACGCCATAGTCACCGAACGGGGCATATGCGTTAATCCCCGCCGGGAAGATTTGCTGAAAGCCGCGTCGAAGGCTGGCCTTCCCGTCATGGATATAGCCGACCTGAAACGCGACGTCGAGCGGCTGACGGGCTTGCCAGAGCCTCTGGCTTTCGACGAAACAAGGCCCGTGGCGCTGGTGGAATACAGGGACGGCACGATCATCGACACCGTATACAGGGTCAAATAAAAAACGGGGAGCCCCATTTCGGGACTCCCCGTCGATCTTTTTTATGTTCCTAATAGGCTTTCTGTCTGTCCCTGCGCGAATTGGGCTTTTTGTCCCGATTCGGTTTTCCCCTGAAGGAGTTCCGACGGACGGGTCCCTCAACGGCAACCGGCGCCAGGCCGCGCTTTTCAAGGTTGTCCGGTTTCTGATGATATTTTTTCAGCGCTTCCGGCATAAGCCCTACCTGTACGGAATCTTCATGCAGGCGTATCTTGGTTATTTCCGAGCCCTCTACGGCCAGTGCTCCGCAAATGTTGCTGAGCACACGTCCCACGCTCCACTCGCCGCCTCCTCCAAGAGAAAGGCGCACCATCACGTCCTGACTGTCGCTGTTTCTGTCGGTCTGTCTGCGGGGGCTGCTTTTTCTTTCGGTCGACCGTGATCTGCTGTGGGCCATTTCCTGCTTCAGTTTTTCGGCCAGGTCGTATCCGCGCGGAATGTCGCCGTCTATCGCTTCCAGGAGCCCCGCCACCAGTTTCTCGGGTTCCGCGTTCTCCAGCAGGTCCCTCGCCCATTCTCTGAGGTCGGTGTTTACGTCGCCCTCTATCCTGCGCAGAAGGTCCTCCTTGCGTACGGCTCTTCGTTTTTCAAGTATCGACGACCCGTTTGGAACGTCAAGCCAAGTAGTCGCTATATTGGTGCGGCGGATCATGCCGCGGAAACGGCCCGCCTCGCGCGGGTCCAGTACCACGATGTTCTCTCCCTCGTTGCCGGCCCTGCCCGTACGACCGCTGCGGTGCGTAAAGGTCTCAAGGTCGTCCGGAAGGCCGAACTGCAGCACCTGTTCTATTTCGGGAACATCGAGCCCCCTGGCCGCGACGTTCGTGGCCACCAGAAGCGATGTTCTTCCGGACCTGAAAGAGGCCAGAGCGCTGTTGCGCTCCCGCTGGGTCATGTCGCCGTGGAGGCTGGCCGCGTTTAGACCTTCGCGGCTCAGGCGCTGCGCGACGTCCATGGTCTCGGCGCGGGTATGGCAGAACACCAGGCCCTTCGACGGGTTTTCCCACAGCAGCACGTTCACCAGTCCGTCCAGTTTCCGGCTGTGCGGCACCAGGTAGACCTTGTGGGCTATCTCCGAATGCTGCTCTCCCTCTTCCACCAGCGAAATGTATCCAGGGTCGCTCAGGTAGCGGTTGGCCAGTCTCCGTACTTCCTGGGGCATTGTGGCCGAAAACAGCCAGGTGCGCTCGCGCCCTGAGGCGCCGTCCAGAATGGCCTCCAGTTCATCGCGGAAACCCATGTCCAGCATCTGGTCGCCCTCGTCGAGGATGACGGTATGCACATTGTCCAGCTTCAGCGTTCCCCTGCGCAGATGGTCGAGCGTGCGGCCCGGTGTTCCGACGACCATGGCCGCGCCGCGGCGCAGGTCCTTGATCTGGGGAGACATATCCATGCCGCCCACCAGCACGGCGCTCTGGATATTAAGGTTCTTACCTATCCACTGGGATTCCCTTGCTATCTGCTGAGCCAGTTCACGCGTAGGCGAAAGCACCAGTATCCCGGGCATGAAATCCTCCGGGCTGTATTCGTTGAACAGCGGCAGAAGAAAGGCCAGGGTCTTCCCCGAACCTGTTTTGGCCCGGACGATCAGGTCGGTATCATGACGTTCGAGCTGCAGCACTTCTTTTTGAACGGGCGTCAGTTCGATGAATTCCCTGCGTTCCAGCGCCCTTACCAGCTCGGGCCTCAGCCCGAATTTCTCAAAATCCGTATTTCCCATATATTAGACAAACCCTCCTGAAAGGGGCCTGTCCACACAAAAAAGCGTCGTCCATACCGGGACGACGCGAATGGAAAGGCCCTTCATGGTTACGGAGCGATTATCCTCTTAATCGCTGCTTTGTCAAGTTTCGCTCTATTTGCGCCGCTGTTTGAGGATATACTTTCAACAAAGACCGGGAGGTGAAACCCCATGTCCGATTTCGAGAAAATGGGTTCCTTTTACCTGGGAAGAGAATACGACGCGCAAAAGGGTGAAACAACGGATGTCCCGCTGCTTTTCGACGCCAGAGACCTTACCACGCACGGCGTCATCATAGGCATGACGGGAAGCGGCAAGACGGGCCTTGCGGTCTCCATAATCGAGGAGGCGATCCTCGACGGAGTTCCGGCCATCGTGATAGACCCCAAGGGAGACATGCCCAATCTGCTTTTGGCCTTTCCCGAACTTGCCCCGGCTGATTTCGAGCCCTGGATAGACCCCGCGCAGGCGGAGAGAGAAGGCCTTTCGCCGGGTGAAATGGCTGCCGCAACGGCGGAAAGATGGAAACAGGGCCTCGCCGGCTGGGGCATTGACGGCGACCGCATAAAAGCGTTCAAAGACGCCGCCGAAGTCCGGCTGTTCACCCCCGGCAGCACGGCCGGCCGCCCGGTGAGGGCGTTGCAGTCGTTCGACGCTCCCCCGAAAGCGCTCAGGGACGACGCCGACCTGCTCCGCGACCGTGTCCAGACGACCGTATCGGGTCTTCTGACACTGCTGGGAATAGACGGAGACCCGCTTACCAGCAGGGAGCATATCCTGCTTTCAAGCATTCTCGACGAACGCTGGCGGGAGGGCCGCGATCTGGACCTGCCGGGGATCATAGGTCTTATAAGCTCACCGCCCTTCGATATGGTCGGCGTTCTGCCGCTCGAAACTTTTTATCCGTCCAGAGACCGTATGGAGCTTGCCATGCAGCTGAACCATCTTCTGGCTGCGCCGGGGTTCAGCGCGTGGCTCGAGGGAGAACCTCTCGACGCGGGCGGATTCCTCTTTTCGCCGGAAGGCAAACCGAGGTTGTCCATATTCACCATCAGCCATCTTTCGGAAAGGGAGCGCATGTTTTTCGTCTCACTGCTCCTGAATCAGGTATTGGGATGGATGCGCACACAGCCCGGAACCTCCAGCCTGAGGGCCCTGCTGTATATGGACGAGATCTTCGGATACTTCCCCCCGGTCAAGGAACCCCCGGCCAAAAAGGTGTTGCTTACGCTGCTGAAGCAGGCCAGGGCCTACGGGCTGGGCGTTCTGCTGGCTACGCAGAACCCGGTGGATCTCGACTACAAGGGTCTCGCCAACACCGGCGCCTGGTTCATAGGCAGGCTGCAGACCGAACAGGACAGAGAAAAGGTCCTCGACGGGCTTCAGGGCGCCCTGCCCGGCGCGTCCGGGCGCTCGGAGATTGACCGTCTGCTTTCGGGCATACGCAAGCGCGTCTTTCTGCTGCACAACGTGCACGACGACGCCCCCGTGCTTTTCGGTACGCGCTTTGCGATGTCCTACCTTGCGGGTCCCTTCACGCGTGACCAGATACGTTCCGTTACCTCGAACCGGCCGGAGAGACAGGTCCCGGAGGGGACCGGCAAGGCGGTCAGGCCGCCGGTAAGGGCGCAGGGAGAGCAGGACGCCGTTCTTATCCCCGATGGAGTTTATTCGGTATACCTCCCTGCGGAAGGAGAAGGTCTCGCATATCGCCCCTACGCCGGTGTTTTCGCAAAAGTACATTACAGCAGCGCCCGATACCGCGTCGACGAAACCGGTGAATCGGCCTGGTTAGCCGAAGCGGGCGAAGGACCCGTTCCGCTGGACTGGGACGATTCCTTCGAAGCCGATATCGACCCGGCTCTTTTGAGTGAGGGTTTGCCCGAAGGGGATCTGGAGCCTCTCCCCGGGGCCATGATGGAAAAGGACGCCTTTGAAAACTGGAGCGGCATGTTTCTCAAGTGGGCGCCCCGCAATACCGGGATCAAACTATTCTCGTGCAGCGAACCCAAAGAAGTGGGAACTCCCGGAGAAACCAGGGGTGAGTTCGTGGCCAGGCTCGAGATGATGCGCAGAGAGAAAAGGGACGAGGACGTAGAAAAACTGCGTAAAAAGTATGCTTCACGCTTCAACACCCTGCAGAACCGGCTCCTGAGGGCCGAACAGGCAATTGAAAGGGAGTCGGAGCAGGCAAGCCAGCGCAAGATGGACACCGTGGTTTCTTTCGGAAGCGCGCTGGCAAGCGCCTTTCTCGGCCGCAAGATAAACGTTACCGCGGCCTCGAGAGTAGGAACAGCCATTTCGAAGGCCGGCAGGCTGAAGAAAGAAAAAGAAGACGTTGCCCGCGCCGAAGAACGAGCCGGGTCCGTAAGGGAGGAAATAGAGAAACTGGAAAGCCGGCTCGCAGACGAGATCGAGGAAATAAAGGCAAAAACGTCGGAACCCGTGTCGGTTGAAGAAGTCATGCTGCGCCCCAAACGAAGCGACGTATCCATCGTGCTCTCGGGTCTGGTATGGCTTCCCTGGAGGAAAAACCCACAGGGCGGTCTTGAGCCTCTCTGGAGGAGCAGGCAGAGGATATAAAAAAAGGGGGCCCGCAAGGCCCCCTTTCGTTTTTCCGAAAAAACTATTTCACAAGAAGTTTCCTGATGCAGTCGGGGATGTTCTCCTCGCCGGCTCCGGCGGCTTTGGGACCCACGATTCCCTGTCCCATTTCCTCGAACACCTTGAGGCCGCCGTCCGCGGATAGAGCATATTCTACAAACGCCCTGCCGCCGTCGGGATTGGCCGCATGGGTCGGAACGGTGCAGCCGTAGACTATGGGAGCGCCCTTTGTCACGATGGTGGTTCCCGGTTCCTTGCCCGCGCGCTCAACACCCACCGTGGCGTAAAGGTCGGCCAGAGCCGGGTCGGCCAGGTTCACTTCCGGCGGCAGTGTAACGTAGTCCAGTTCGTGCTGGACCGCCACCGAGCGGTACTCGAAGGCGTAGTCCATGGCGCCGCTTTCAACCATAGCCACAAGGTCTATGGCCTTTGGCCTTACTGCGCGAAGCGGGTCGTCCAGAGCTTCCTGGAACAGGCCGGGCCTGTCGTAGTATTCCTGCGCGAGTTGCAGAACCATCAGGGCCCTGTAGCCGCAGGGGTCGGCGTTGGGATCGGAGTGTCCCCAGCGTACATCGGGTTTGAGGATCACCTCGAACCAGTTGTCGGCGTTCACCTCGTCGGCGAATTTCGACTCGGGACCGTACATCAGCACCAGTTCGTTGGATGCGAACATAACGTTCCAGTTCGCGTTGTCGGGCCTCAGCAGCCTGTCGATCACCGCGTAGTCGGCCGAGAAATAGGCGTCGCACTCGCCGCCCAGGTCAACGATCTTCCTGGCCAGGGCCGCGCTGCCGCCGGCCTCGCGCAGAACGTCGATATCGGGATTGAGTTTTTCGAACTGCGCCTCGATCTCGGCCATGGGCGCGCTGAGGCTCCCCGCGTGAAATACCCGAACTTCCTGTTTGGCAAACGCAGTCGAAGCGCCCGCCACAAGAAGAGCCGCCGCCAGAATCAAAAAAATTGCCCTGTTCCACTGTTTCACATTCATTTGCAACACCTCCGCAATTTTGTTTCTCCGTTCAATTGCCTAAAACACATGTATGGATTCCGTACGGATCCCCGCCCATACGGTTTCTCCCGGTTTGAGCCCCATATCCAGAACGGCCGACGACATGACCATAGCGCGAAGCATCAGGGGACCGACCTGCAGGCCCACATCGAAGGCCGAGCCCATGGGGTTTACGTAGCGCACGGTCGCCTCGAAAGGGTCCGTCCCATTCGGAGATCGAGAGATCAGTATGTCCTCGGGACGTATGCCTATTTCACGTATTTCGGCGGGAAGGGGGCCGGAAACGGAAAAACCGAACCCACCGGGAAACGCTATCCTGTTACCGTTCACTTCGCTGGGGCGCAGAATATTGGTCATGCCGACGAAGTCGGCCACGAAACGGTTGGCGGGGGCCCGGAACACATCGGAAACGCCGCCCGCCTGCTGAAGTTTCCCCTCGTGCAGAACGGCCACACGGTCGCCCAGAGAGAGGACCTCGCCGAAATCGTGGCTCACCATCAAAAAAGTTATGCCCTCCGAGTGCAGTTTTCGCAGATACTCCTGTATTTCAAGCCTGAACCTGGGGTCCAGCGCGCTGAGTGGTTCGTCCAGGAGCAGCATGTCCGGCTTCACCACCAGAGCCCTCGCCAGCGCCACCCGCTGCTGTTCGCCTCCCGAAAGGTTCGTCGGAAGCCTGTGCAGAAGCCTGTCGAGTTTCAGCACTTCCACCAGGTGGCCGAAAAGCTGTTTAGAACCTTCGTGGTTGCGGAAACGGAGACCGTACCGGATGTTGTCCCGGACGGTCAGATGAGGGAAAAGAGCGAAATCCTGATAGACGATGGAAAGTGTCCGCTGCTCCGGCGGCAGCATGGTCACATCGCGCTCGCGCAGCATGACCCGTCCGCCCGAGGCCGGCATGAGCCCGGCCAGAACCTCCAGCAGCAGCGTCTTGCCCGCTCCGCTTGGTCCCACCACCATGAAGAACTCCCCCTCCTTCACCGAAAGGTTCAGGGGGTGCAGACGGAATCCCGGCAGGTCGATGGAAAGCTCCTCAAGACGGACCATTGGAACCTCTCCACAGTGGGCGCGACTGCCCCACGGCCAGTATCCTCAGGAAAGTGAACATGGCCAGCGATATCAGGATAAGCTGCACGGCGATGGGCGAAGAGTACTTGAGGCCGAACGTGGCGAAACGGTCGTAGATGAGAACGGGCGCCACCATGGGGTGGTAGGCCACTATGACTATGGCGCCGAACTCGCTTACCGCGCGGGCCCAGCTCATGATCAGCCCCGAGAGGATGCCGCGGCGGGCCAGCGGCATTGTTACGTGGAAAAAGGTATAGCCGAATGAAGCTCCGAGGTTTCGGCTCACTTTCTCCATACGCGGCGAAACCGCGGAGAAGGCGTCCCGCACGGCGTCAACGTAAAAGGGAATGGAAACGAATATACAGGCCAGGATAATGGCGAGGTTGCTGTTGATGGGCGATAGCCCAAGCGCGCTCAGCGCCGCTCCTACGGGGGCCTTGGGGGTGATCGTCATAAGCACCGCTATCCCCGCAACGGTGTGGGGCACCATTATGGGAAGGTCTATAAGCGCTTCCAGCGTGGCCTTGCCACGGAAACTGCATCTGGCGAGCAGGTAGGCCAGCGGGGTCCCGAAGAGGGCGATCGTCATAGTGGACGCGCCGGCGGTCCAGATGCTCCTCCAGAGGGCGTCCAGTACAACCGTGTCTCTGGTGTTTTTCGCCACCAGGTTCCAGTCGGCGTTCGCGAACATGTTGCCCAGGGGCCACATGATGTAGATTATGACGAACGACCCCATGATGGAAAGAAACAGCAATTCTCGTGTCCGCTTGGTCCACATCGACGCAACCCTCTCTCCCCGGCTGAAATATCATAAGGGGGGAGGGGGGCGAAGGCGGCCCCCCTCGGTAGTGGAGAAAAAGGGATAAAAAAACCACCCTCCGAAAGGAGGGTGGCGTTGTATCGGCCGTTCCTCCTCCTTTCCAAGCACGGGAGGCGCTTCCGTTTCCGGAAACACCCAACGGTCGGTCGCCGTAATCACGAATGATCCTTAGGCAAGCCGACTCGGAGGCAATATTGGTTTTTCTATCCAGCCGGATGATAGCACAGCCGGAGCGGGTACTCAAGGCCAAAGATGCAGGCGGTCGGGGTTCGGGCCAAAGAGATAAAGCTTGCCGTGTATGGTACCATTAATCAATATCACAGTACGCCGGAGGTGCTAGAGAAAATGAAAAAAACAGTAGCGACACCCGACGCCCCCGCGGCCCTTGGCCCCTACAGCCAGGCAGTATGGGCGGGCGATCTTCTTTTCGTTTCGGGACAGCTCTGCCTCGACCCCAAAACAGGTGAAATGGTGGGAAAAGACGCAGCGGCTCAGGCCAGACAGACGCTTGTCAACCTGGAAGCGATCCTCAGATCCCAGGGACTTTCTTTTGACAACGTTGTAAAGGCCACAGTGTTCGCCAAAGACATGAACGATTTCGCCAGCGTTAACGAAGTCTACGCCGAGAAATTCACAAAGGACCCGCCCGCCAGGGCCTTTGTCGAAGTGGCGCGCCTGCCCAAGGACGCTCTCGTAGAGATAGAGGTAGTGGCGTACAGGGGCTAGTTGAACCGGAAAGCAGTACCGGGTATTTCCCACTTCATTGACAAAAACCTCTAAAAACTTTAATGTTGAGATGTCGGAAAATAGGCCGGCGCATCAATCGTTAGGAGGACATGTATCGAAATGCAGGGATCAGTGAAGTGGTTCAACGACGCCAAGGGTTATGGTTTCATTACGACTGACGAGGGTAACGACGTTTTCGTCCATTTCAGCGCCATCCAGATGGAAGGATTCAAGACCCTCGCCGAGGGACAGCGTGTGGAGTTCGACGTGGTCCAGGGCGACAAGGGTCCCCAGGCCGCCAACGTAGAGAAGGCTTCTTAAGACAACCGAAGAAAACACTATCTATAGCCAACGATGAAAAAGGCGGCGCCCGAAAGGGCGTCGCTTTTTTGTTGTGTCATGCACGGAAACAGTAGTATACTGAAAGACACACTGGTCAACAATGTATCTGGTTGCTACTTTATGTAAAGTGGTGTAGCCGATGACGGATCAAATATGCCTTTTATGCAGTACCGGAGTCCTGTCATGCGCTTTGCCCCTCCACGCCGTGGAGCGGGTCTTTATGGCCTCGACCGTCATGGATGTTCCCGGAAGCCCTTCCGTTCTTGAGGGCCTGGTCCGCATAGGCAACGACGTGGTTCCGGTTATCAGTATGCGCCGTCGGTTGCAACAACCCTCCAGAAAGCTTTCCCCTGAGGATTTTTTCGTACTGGTCCGTTCAAAAGACGCAAGGGTGGTTCTCCATGTGGACAACGTGGGGGATGTTGTGTCGCTTCCGGTACGGGGAACCGGAACTCCGGTCGGGGGCATTTCAACAAAACCGCTCTTCGAGGGAGTCGCTGTAATGGAAGACGGCGTAGTTCTGGTGCAGGATCTGGAACGCTTCCTTTCCGAATGGGAAAGAAACGGGGTTCGCCGCGCCGTGCGCAATGCGAAACAGACGGGTTGAAGGCGGCAGGGTTTTGGACGATAACCTTCAGGATGATTTTGCCCGTCTGCTGACCAGCGTTACAGGCCTGTCGTTCGAGGCCAAAAGGCCGGGCGCCACAGAAAAGGCTATATGGTCGGTAACGGAAGAGTTCGGTTTCGAGGACCCCGCCGAGTGCATGGACTATCTTTCACGCGGCGTGCTTTCCGTGGCGGAAACGGACAGGATCGCAAGACGCCTGACAGTGGGAGAAACCTATTTTTTCAGGGAGCCGTCCGTTCTGGATGCTGTTTCTTCCCGGGTCCTGGGGCCGCTTGTCGAACGCAAAAAAGGGGGACCTCGAAGAATACGCGTATGGAGCGCGGGCTGCTGCAGCGGAGAGGAACCGTATACCCTGGCGATCATGCTCGACAGGCTGCTGCCGTCAGCGAACGAATGGGAAATAGATATCCTCGGCACCGATATAAACAGGCTTTTTCTGGAAAAAGCCGTCAGGGGACTATACACCAAATGGTCTTTCAGGGGGGCGCCCTCCTGGCTTGTTCCCGAATATTTCAGGCGCACCGGCGACGGTCTCCTGGAACTGGACCCCGGGATACGGAAAATGGTCAAGTTTTCTTTTCTGAACCTGGCAAGGGACGAATTCCCCTCTCTTGTTTCGGGGACGAACGCCATGGACCTGATCCTCTGCCGCAATGTGCTTATGTATTTCGAGAAAGATATCGCCCTTGGGGTTGCGGAACGTTTTTCGCGCAGCCTTGTCCCCGAAGGCGTTTTTGTACCCGGCCTTAGCGAGACAGGCATGGAATGTTTCGGCGGTTTCACGCCGGACCGTTCTCCGGGAGCGGTCCTTTTGAGGAAAACGGGGTACGCACGGCAACGCAGTGCACAAGTGTTGTCCGCAAAGGGTTCGCCGAAGCCTGAAAACAAAGACGCGCAAGGCAGGGGCCCTTCCCCTGCTCCTTCGCCTTCGGTCGTGCGTAGATCGGAGGAACGTCGGCCAAAGCCCGAACCGGTCTGCCTGGACGACGTACAGGCCCTTTACGATTCGGGCGATTACGCAGAGGCGCTGGAATGCCTGAACTCGCTTTCCGCGCTGGCGAAAAACGGCGCCGGGGCGCGCTGCCTCGAGATACGCAGCATGGCCAACCTGGGACGTATCGCCGAGGCGGAACAGGTATGCAGGCAGGCGCTGGATATACACAAAATGAACGCCGAAATGCATTTTCTGCTGGGTTCAATGCTGCAGGAGCTTGATGACGCCGAGGGGGCCGTGAGATCTTTCAGGAAATGCCTTTATATCGACCCGCACTACTCGGCGGCAAGATTCGCGTCGGGAGTTCTGCTTATGGCTCTTGGACGCAGGCAAGCGGGACAAAGGCAACTGCGGAGCCTGCTGGGTTATCTGAAAGATATGAGTGAGGAAGCGCCTGCCCCCGGTTCGGAGGGTATGTCTGTGGCCTCGATAAAAACGGCCGTTAGCAGTCTTCTTGAAGAAAGGAAAGACGATGCCGGATCATAAAGACGATGAGACAATGAGAGAACAGCTGCTCAACACCAGAGCCGTACTGCTGGCTTCTTTTGAGAACGAAAGTGAAACGTTCGAGGAAAGGGGTCGGGAAAGCCTTGTGTTCGGCAGACGCGACGAGTTATACGCGTTGCCCGTGGACTTTGTGGAAAGGGTCCATCCACTCAGGGAACTTGCGCCTCTCCCGGGAGCGCCGCCCTATCTTTCGGGTATTACCAACGTAGAGGGCTACGTCATGCCTGTGGTTGACCTTATGACCGCTCTTGGAGCGTCGGGAAAGGGCATTTCGGAACACAGCCAGATAATCGTGGTGAATGCGGGGGAAGCCCGTTTCGCTCTGCTGGCCGATTCGGTCAGGGGCGTCGAAATGGTGGAGGTTTCCACCGATGCGGAGCATAAAATGCATGGGTTCAGGGATTTTCTTTTCGTGTCGGGCCTTTCTCTGGAAGGCGTGCTGCTCATAGACGTGGAAAAACTTGCAAAAGACCCGGGGCTGTTCGGCGAGAAAGCGTCGGCCGGACAGGGCGGGGTCGCATCCGTTAAGGACAGGAGTGGTTCATGATGGAGCCTGAGAGAGATAGCGCGAACCGGTCAACGGGAGATCGACGTTTCGGGGCGGTGAAATGGTCTCTTTCATGGAAACTTGCCCTGATAATGGCGCTGATACTGGCAGTCACCCTTCCAACGGTAGTCTATTTCATGGTGAACAAGGTCGACAGCGCCATTACTTCGAGGACGGGAGACGAGTACAGGGATATGGCCAGAGGGGGATGCAGGAGCATGGAGCTCTTCTGGGCCGAAAGGGAAAGGGAAATGAAAGCGCTTCTGGCCTCACGCGAGTTGCGTTCGGCCATAAAGGAGAGCAACAGCCGGTTCGCCCGTGATCCGGCGGCGGCCAGGGCCAGGATGCAGGAGATCGACAGGAAATGGACCGAAGCTCCCGAATCGGCGCCCTTTGTAAGTAAAGTGCTGGATCCGGCCCAGAACCCTGCGTCGGAAGTGCTTAAGGAATTCCTGAGAAAATTCCCCAATAACGTCCTTATAGCTGTCGCCAACCGCTACGGGGAACTGGTGGCTTCCACGGCAAAGACCAACGACTACGACCAGTCGGACGAGAACTGGTGGAAATCGGGATGGAACGGGGGCCGGGGCAAGGTCTATATCGAGATCACGGGGGAGCGCAAGGAAGCGGAGAACCCGTCGACAATGTTCGCCCTGCCGGTCATTGACCCCGCAACCGGGTCCGTGGTCGGCGTACTGGGCGCCATTCCCTACGACACCGAACTTGAAAGTTTCCTCGAAATGTCTCGTTTCGGGGAGCCGGGCTACATGGCCATAGTAAACGGCGAGGGCGATATAAAAATGATCATAGGACCGGGCGGCGACAAGACAGACGCGCCGGCCATCCCGGAGAAGGTCATTGAAGAGGTAGTATCCGGCCAGACGGGGTCCGAGGTGGACCAGGATAAAAACGGCTTTGTAATGGGTTTTTCGGGCTATACAGGTTTGGCTGAGATCGCCGGAGACGATGAGAACGCCAATCTCAGGCAGCAGGCGGCCCAGGCTCTCCTGGACCAGGGGTACAAGGTGGTCGTTTTCGAAAGACCGGAGGTGGCGCTTGCCGTACCGAGAGACATAGTGAGATCGGTGCAGACCACTGGCTTTCTCGTTGGGGCCATAGCCCTGGCTCTCTGTCTTGTGGTCGCCTTCTTTTTCATGCGCGGCATAACCGGTCCGCTTTCCGGGATGGTTCAAAAGGCCAGGAACATAGCCAGGGGAGAACTGGGCGGAAGGGTCCCGGTGACCAGCAATGACGAGATAGGCGATTTTGCCATAGCTTTCAACGAGATGAACGAATCCCTGGCGAACTACACGGAAGTGCTGCAACAGATATCGCAAGGCGATCTCACCATGGAAGTCATGCCGAACGGAGAAACCGACCAGATAGGCAACACTATCAGTACGACCCTTTCCAACCTCAAAAGAATGATCGGCGAGATATCCGAAGGAGTAGAAGTCCTGGCCTCTTCATCGGCCCAGATCATGTCGACCACCAGTCAGCTGGTTGCCTCGGTTTCCGAAACATCCACCGCCTGCGGCCAGACCAGCACCACCGCCGAGGAGGTAAAGCAGACCGCCAAGCTTGTGGACGAAAAGGCCAGGGTAGTATCGGAGCGGTCAGAGGAAGCCCTTATCGCGTCCAGAGAAGGGTCCACATCGGTGGAGCAGTCGCTGGACGTTATGGAAGGTATCCAGACGCAGATGGGCTCCATAGGAGAAACCATCGTAAAACTCAGCGAGCAGAGCCAGATGATCGGCGAGATCATAGCCAGCGTCAACGAGATAGCCGAACAGTCCAATCTGCTGGCCGTGAACGCTTCCATCGAGGCCGCCAAGGCCGGCGAGTACGGAAGAGGGTTCGCCGTGGTGGCTCAGGAGATCCGGACGCTTTCTTCCAACTCCAAGGAGGCCACCGCCCAGATACGCAGCATTCTCAGCGACATACAGAAATCGGTAAGCCGCGCAGTCATGGTCACCGAACAGGGCGCCAGGGCCGTTGACCACGGCGTGGATCAATCGAAAGAGGCCGGAAAGGTTTTTGCGCAGCTCGTCGAGAGCGTGAACAGAGTGAGCGAGGCTTCAGTGCAGATAGCCGTATCGGCCCAGCAGCAGCTTACGGGTATGGATCAGGTGGTCTCGGCCATGGAGAATATAAGAGAGGCAAGCAACCAGAACCTGGCCAGCACCCAGCAGACCGAGGTCACGGCGCAGAATCTCCACGGTCTCGGAGAAAGGCTTACCGAACTCGTCAGGCGTTTTAAAACGTAGAGGGAACCGGCCGGAGGAGGTGACGTCCCCTGGACAGGGAAGAGTTCCGTAAAAAACTGCTTGAAACCTATCGGGGGGAGGCCGCCGAAAGACTTGGTATAATCTCCTCCGTTCTGGTGGACCTGGAATCGGGCCGGTATTCGGAAAACGACGCCGAGCGCCTTATGCGGGAGGCCCACAGTCTCAAAGGCGCCTCCCGCTCCGTGGGCAGGACCGATATCGAGCGCATATGCCAGAACATGGAAGACATCTTTTCTCTGTGGGGGAAAACCCCCGCGAAAATGTCGCCCGGGCTTTTCGACACCCTTCACGAGATCCTTAAGACCATGACGGATGGCCTCGACGACCGGCTGGGTCAGGATACCGTAGAGAGATTCTGCGTCGAACTGCAGAGCGCCGCCCGCGGGCGAGCGCTCCCGTCGGCTGAAAAACAGACCGTGGAAAAAGCGGCGAATACAACACCAGGCGCGGCGGACGACGTAGATCACGGAAACCGGGAGACGGAAAAAACCGAACCCGGAAAGCAAAATAGAGACCAGCCCGTAGCAAAAAGCGCCAGGGTGCCGGTACAGGTTGTCGACACCATTCTCTCGCAGGCCGAAGAACTGTTCACTTTCAGGAACAGGTTCCGCCGGTTCCTTGAGAACGTTCGCAGAATGGAGCGCGAGACCTCGGGTTTTCTGGCCGGTATCAGCACGGGCGAGGTCATGTCTCCCGAGCGGCTCAGATACGAACTGATGGACCTGGCCAGGGAGATGAGCGACGAGTGCGCCGGATTCGACAGAGTGGTTGAGAACCACCTCATGCTGACGCGCGACATAATGCTGCAGCCTTTCGGAACCATGATGGAGCAGATGCGCCCCATGGTCAGGGATATGGCCAGAAGCGGCGGCCTTAAGGTCGAGTTTTCCATTTCGGGCGACGAAATAGAAATGGACAGGAGGGTCCTGGAGAGTCTGTGGGATCCTGTCGTTCACCTTATCAGGAACTCGCTCGATCACGGTATAGAGCCTTCCGGAGAGCGCGAAAAGGCCGGAAAACCGCCGGAGGCCACGCTTTCCGCCTCGGCGGTCCGTATAGACGCGGAAACGATAGAGATACGCATAGAGGACGACGGCAGGGGTGTCGACATAGAACAGGTTCGCCGCGCCGCTATAAAACGATGGGGCGTAAACGCCGTTCCATCCGGGGATGATTTCGATACCGTACACGCGGCCCGTTTTCTTTTCCGTTCCGGTTTCACTACATCCGGAGAGGTCACCGAGATCTCGGGCAGGGGTCTTGGCCTTGCGATAGCCAGGGACGCCGTAGAGGGCCTTGGCGGCTCCATGTCGCTGAATTTCAATCCGGGTAAAGGCGTGTGCTTCGTTATCCGGGTCCCGGTAAGGCGTTCCACGTTAAGCGGTCTGGTCATAGGCGAATCGGGCGCGTTGTTCGTTATACCGGTGGTCCATGTGCTGAGGGTTCTTTCCAGGAACGAATGCGGCTTTCAGCGAGTCGGCGGCGAACAGACGGTGGTTTTCGAGAACAGGCGTGTACCTCTGCGTGATCTTGGTTCGATACTGGGTTTCGAGACCGAAGCCGAACGCGACAGGAACCTTGTGATAGTGCTTGGAACAGGCGCGGAACAGGCGGCTGTGGCGGTGGAAGAGGTAATAGGAGAAGAAACCTGTGTCCTGAAAAGCCTTGGAGGGCTTTTGAGTGAAACTCCCTTTGTTTTCGGGGCCACAGTCAGGGAAGACGGAAAAACCGTTCCGGTGCTTTCGACCCCCGACATCGTGAGGGCGGCCCCCGATTCGGGCGTCAGGGCTGCGCGGAGAAAGACCCCGGTCGCCAGGGGACCCGAAAAATTCCGTGTTCTCGTAGTAGAGGATTCCATCACCGCGAGGATGGTGCTCAAGAACATACTGGAGGCCTCCGGATACGATGTGGAAACTGCCGTCGACGGTCTTGACGCCTTCGCAAGGCTCAGGGAGAGTCGATATGACCTTCTTGTATCGGACGTCGATATGCCACGGCTCAACGGCTTCGGCCTGGTAAGGAAGATAAGGGCCGACAAAAGGATGCCGGATATTCCGGTTATTCTGGTTACGGCCCTGGAGACCGCCGAAGACAGGGAACGGGGTCTTGACGCGGGCGCCGACGCCTATATCGTAAAAAGCGGTTTCGAACAGACCGGTCTTCTTGAAACCGTATCCAGGCTCCTGCGATCGGGAGAGGAAGTGGAAGATTGATCCGTGTCGTGGTCATAGAGGATTCGCCAACGGCAAGAGACCTCCTGGTCGGCATACTGGAGCAGGCTCCCGATATAAGTGTTGTGGGAGCGGCGTCGTCGGGGGGCAAGGGTATAGAGCTGGTGGGACGCGTGCGCCCGGATGTCGTTACCATGGATGTAATGATGCCGGAAATGGACGGCTACGAGGCCACACGTCGGATAATGAGCGCTTTCCCCACTCCCATAATCATAGTAAGCACGGCGTTCAGGAACGGCGGTTCGGGCATGACTTTCAAGGCCATGGAGGCGGGAGCTCTCACCGTGGTCGAGAAACCCTCGTCACCCTGGTCAGAGGAGGGGAAACGTCAGTCGGATCAGGTCATCAGAATGGTCAGGCTGATGTCCGAGGTCCATACCGTTACCAGAAGAAAACCCGGCGCCCGAAAGGGAACGGTAGCCGGTAACAGGAACATCGAGGCCTGTGTCGACCCGGATGCTTCCCTGTCCAGGGCCAGGGTCATCGCCGTGGGAGCCTCTACGGGAGGTCCCCCCGCGCTCAAGGAAATGCTGGGACGTATAACCCCATCGGCGATAGTACCCATAGTGGTAGTGCAGCATATAGTTGATGAGTTCGCCCCCGGGTTTGTAAAATGGCTTGGGAGCAGCGTGGATCTGCCGGTGGAGGTACCCAGGAACGGACAGAAGATAAGACCGGGCTGTGTCTACGTGGCGCCGCCCGGCGGTCATACCGGGATAACAGATGATTTCAGGGTCCGCATCAGGGGAGGAGAGCCGGTCAACGGGGCGCTCCCTTCCGTTTCCAGCCTTTTTCGTTCGGTGGCCGATAGCTTCGGCGGGGAGTCCGCGGCGGTGCTGCTTTCCGGTATGGGAAAAGACGGAGCCGCCGAAATGAAGGAACTACGGGATCTCGGCGGTTTTACAATAGCGCAGAACATGGAGACGGCGGCGGTTTTCGGAATGCCCGGCGAAGCCGTACGCATTGGCGGGGCTTCTGTTACGCTTTCTCCCACCGAGGCGGGAGACATCATAAGAAAAACGCTTTGCGCAGCAAGTGAAGCCTGAAGAAGGTGAAAAAATGACCGACAGCACACAGACAAAGCGAAAGAAACACAAACAGCCCCTGGTCCTGATCGTGGAGGACAGCCTGACACAGGCCCAGCAGTTGCGGTTCATTCTCGAGGAGAACGGTTTCGACGTTCGGCAGGCTACGGACGGCGAGGAAGGCCTGCAAATGGCCAGGGAGCATCATCCCCAGATCGTTATCTCCGATATAATGATGACACTGAT